>Ga0065711_1006042_pt1 | contig 36473 bp, 13 predicted proteins | sample Hoacrofraction12_FD_59098 | JGI IMG/M metagenome (GOLD analysis project Ga0065711, IMG submission 59098) | Hoatzin crop microbial communities from Cojedes, Venezuela - Epithelial fraction 12 v2 (version 2) | ecosystem: Host-associated > Birds > Digestive system > Esophagus > Crop | place... | reverse complement strand
AAAAAAAAAAAAGAGATCCCAGCCTGCATAATTTCAGGCATCACACCCACACCTCTGAGCGCGGAGCGAAACGCATCGACGGGCTGTGACTCCCGCGGAGCGGGGGCGCCTCCGCACCGCACCGCGTCGGGCTCCTCCGCGCACGGCGGCTGCCAGGGCCACCGCCACCCCTTGCTTGCCCTCCCGTTTTGGGTCGCTCGGCGGTTATTTTCCCTCCGCTTTGCTTACCGGGTCGGTTAGTTTGAAAAGCTTTGCTTGATTAATGGCAGGCAGGTTACGCAAGAACACGCGTTTACGAGCTCCTTGCACCTCCCGCCCGGGCGCCCAGGGTGCCTTAAAGCCCTTGCTTGGCCGTGACCACTGCCCTTACAGCAAAGCGCATCTCCTCAGCTCCCCATCGCAGGGAAAACGCCGGCGGTTTGTACCTCCAGGCGTTACAACACGCCTCAACCCCGCTGGAAGCAACGCCGCGGCGTGAGCTGCTGGGGAAGCGGCCGGGGGCTGCTGGGGGGTCCCACGCACGGCCGGGTCCAGCCTTGCGCCTGCCTCTGCGCAAGATGTTTCCCCACCCGGCAGCAGCTACCCGAAGGGTGATTCAAGGGCTGAAGGGCATCCAGCCCGTGGACTATATTTTTTACGTGGCGGTCGTCTGACAGGGGGATAACGCTGCCGAGTGTGTCCCCCCTGTAACAGTGTGGGAACAAGACAGCAAAGGCCGGGAAGTCCGTCCATTTCTCGTACACACGCACACAGAGCACACACCACGGTATTATGCAGCAGTTTCACGATTTGTGGCCCATCAGTGTAGTATCTGCCCCCAAGAAACTACACTGGCGGGTTTTTGTTTGTTAGCTGTGTTTAGTTTTTTTTAAATGGACATTAAAACCTTTCTTCTTATAGTGTCAGGTGGGATAATTCTACTAATATTTAATCTCTGCATACCAGGCACCAAAGTTGTTACTATGTCAAAAAATCCATGTTTTTAATAGTAATAGTCTAGTCTGCATCAGCCTTTTAATTAGATACAATTGGGGCATAGAGTTGAGGGTAGAATTAGGAGATATCACAGTTGGAGAAAGTATCTCAGAAGACCTGTACAAAGTCTTCTCGGTTTGCCACCTTATAACCTCTGGACTAACATCACTCACACAAACAGGCAAACAAGCAATTTATGCAAAATCTTTCCCGAGTTCCCAATGACTCTTCTTTTCCACAGTCTTCAGAGGTTATTCTCAGACCAAAAGTTTGTAAACTTGGCCTGGGAAATCCAAATAATCTTAGAAGAACAAATCCTATTCTATCATGAAGCTCTATATTCCTTCTGTTCTTGTATTTTTGTTTATCGCATAGTTGTGTTTCTTCAAAGTGATACACTATTGACTTATTATTTTCATATTAACTCTTTAATGTTCTTAATAAAACAAACAGCTTGCATCATTCTCATTACTCTTTGTTCTGAAGTAGAGGGTCTTATACCAGGTGGATGCCAAACGTACTCATGGGCCGGCCAGTAGGAGACAGCGGCAGTTTGGGTGTTGTAGCATCTCTCTACTATATGCATGTGCAGTTCAAAACGCTAGAGAATTGCAGCACAAATTTGTGCTTCTGGAGTGAGGAAGATGATTGATACCTTGAATCCTATTTTCTGGATCTCCGAATTTCTTATGAAATATGTTTACGGATGAACATGGAGTGCCCTAAATTGCTTTCCTCCATTTTAAGGTTTCTTAATTTTCCATGGGAGCTTTTTACCACAGATATTTCTATTAACTTTTTAACATCTAATTAAAGTAACAAAATTGAAACCAAATTAAAACAAGGATAGATTCAGGTTATAGGAATGAACAGGTAAAAATACGTATCTCCACTATTTAATACAATCCTGGATTTTTACCCTGCAGGGAGCAGCAAGATTTTTTTCTACTCTTTTCCATTATTTTTTATGTTTTATTTGCACATCACAATCTTTGAAAAACATATTCAAGACACTCCAGATGGGTGTGCAGTGGATTCCAGAATGCATCCACTCTAATGTGGACTAATACCCATTTTAAAGCTCTTCTGTGTCATCAGTGAAGTGCTTGAATTCCTGCCTACATCCATGACACTTCAGAATGGCACAAGCTGTGTATTGGGAACTCTGGGGCTGAGAAAATGAATTTGATGTTGAATATCAAAATATAAAGATCAGAACCCACTCCTCTATAAGGGTAATTTTTAATTACCACACAGGGAATATCTGGGTGCAATTGTGGGTAGATGGGACAAAGTCAGGCTGCAGGATCCTCTATGATACAAATTTGTCATCATGAAAGCAGAGCTGGGTTTGCTCACTTTAGCTAAAGACCAGCCCCATACAGTGCGTGGATTCCAGAGTGGTCATGGACAAGTGGAGTGGCTTTTAGAGAATAATTAACCGGCAGATTGTGTTTTGAATATTATTGCAGCTGTTCCTGCTGATTCTGCCAGAGGCCAAACCCTGTTGTGCCATACACTATTCAAACCTGGAACCAGAAAGCTGGTCCCTGCTTGATTCTTTTGCAAACAGGAAACCTTGCCTCCTGCTCTGGTTTGTTTGATTGTGACTCTGGTGCTAGGAGCACCACTGCACCTGAGCTTTAAACGACGCAAAATTAGCTAAAATTTCACAGATTAGACAAAACTTTGGAGGAAAAGATAAAAAAAATTTAGAGAAATGGGAGAGAAAAGAGAGGAAAAAAGACATGTTAGAGAACAGAAGTGAGTATAATGAAAAGCACTGCCCAGAAAGAAGGCAGCGGATCTTGACATAATGTATTTTTGTTTTACCGAACAATGTTTTCTAGCAGTTCTTTGGAAAATGTCATTCTTTGTCCCCCTGTCTCCTTCTGTCTCTTAAATATTTATGGATTCCCCAGGCTGCTGTGGCCAGCTACATCAGGGAAGAAAGGGACTCGGGCATCTAAGAAAGTCTCCTTTCGTAGAGGGAGGAGTACAGTTTCAAGTAAGAGTGAACTGCTCCATATTCTTACCTCTGTGAAATTATCTTTCAATCTCACCTGTGTATGCGTACATACACGCACATACACACCACACATGTGCTTTGAACTGCTTCTCAGCAAATCTCAGTTAGACAGCCTGTCATGCCAACGTATCGTATTCGTAGGTCTGCTAGTGCTAGGAGAGAAGAGCGAAGGACTAAGACGGAGGGGGATCATCGATGTCTACATTTGATCGCCTGTAAATCAGCCAGGTAAGCATCAACAGTGTGGTCTTTACGGTCTACACAGTGCAACTGTTTGTGATCGTGACTGGTGAGCACTAGACAGGGGCCTACCAACTGGCAGGGCTGTGTAGTTCACAGCGCTTTCTCATATGCTGCTTAAAATATGATTCAAAGACTTGGGGATAATACAAAACAGACGGTACTGACAGCATTTAGCACTGCTGCGGACAGGGCACCCTCAGGTAGCTGATGCACCCTTTCTCATCGTGCTTCGCCAGGGAAACCTACTAAATTCGAAAGAAACTGCGGAAAGATGCTTCCTGATTACACTGGGGTAAATCAAATATAGCTCAGTAAAAGTCTGCGCAGCTCTACAGGTGCAAGCCTGGTGTAAGTGAAGAGAGAACCAAGCGCCATTGCACCAGTTATTGCAAAGGGCTACTTCATGATTTGGGCTGTTCAGCTGGCCCAACGCTTGAGCCTGGGCCCACGATGCTTTGGAGCTATCGCATCTTGTGGCACACACAGGGGCAAGAAGAGAGCTGGAGTGGGTTTGGAGTTTCTGGGCACACCAGGCTGTGAGCGAGAGTCTCTCACAGATCCAGGCACGGTGCAGGTGGAGGGCAGCTCTGAGGCTAGAGCAGTGGTCTGGGGCCCTGGGCAGTGTTTCTCCCTCCCTTGCTAAGCAGGCCATGTAAAACACCACGAACACCAAGATTCCTGACATTTACCACGTGAAAAGACATATGAGTGATTTATGATGGTCAGACTAGCTGAAAACATGATCTATCCCCTCTTGTCTGAACCCCCTTTACCTGATCACTGCCACTTGTCACCAAGGACGGCTTTTCAGTTCTGTTTCCTGGGAGAGATCATTGTTTGGGTATATTTTTCTGATTACGCGCAGGAGAGTGTATCCTCATCTACTAAACAGACAAATAAATGAAAGAGTGAGAAGCTTGCTTTGCCAAGCAATTAAAGTCTTAATTTTGCAACATAATTCTGGAAATAGTTCTGGTTTTGTGTTCACTGTTTTAGATGCAATATTAATTTCACCATGTGACTAAATGGGGAAAGGATGACTAGAGATATGACATCATACTTAGCAGCAGGACACAGCCATTCACTTAGAACAGCACGAGCTGTGCAAAAAAGAAGGACCTGTTTGTAAATAAATTGTGGTTTAGGTATTCCTCAGTTTTGGCAGCAGACTGAGGTGCACCCGAGTGAGATCATTGCAGGTTTTTTTTCTCCCTGGCTTGTACTCCACTCATCAGCAAATAGAAACCAAGTCTCCATTGTCGCAGCACTGCAGATAAATAACTGCTTGGCCACCCATTGCAGAAAATCATGTCCTACACTTTCTGTTGGTTTTATCCCCATAAATTTCGACCCACACAACTGAAGGGAATTCTCTAACAAAAGCTTGAGTCTTTTGGAAAACAAAGAGTCCCTTTCAATCAGGTGTATTTTTAATCTTGCTACCTTTTTGTTCTCTAAAATTGTTCTCTGTTCACCACTAGTCCTGTTATTTGACTGTAGAAATGGCAGGGCTTTCTTTGTTATTTCCTGTGAATATTTGTATCCTGGGTGCTTGTGTTTCGGATGTATTCAGGGCTTGACTTTGCCTGTTGTGCTTTCAAAATTCAGGAGATTAACATTCAGCTTTGGCTGCAATTTATGCTGTTACCAAAGATCTTTGGACAAATGTGGAGTGTAAAAAAAACAGTCTAATACTAATGACATTTCTGCACCAAATTCAGCTATGATATAAATAGCAGCACAAGTTACGTGCAGGATATATGTTGATCAGAGGCAGGGTGATGAAGCACACGTGATGACAACAGGGTAACTTGCATGTGTCTGGTTTTCAGTGGATAAAACAAGGGTATCTCGAGCTTGTGGAACAACTGTGAGTGCATGTGCAGTGCACGAGAGTGTGCGTCTCGGGGAAAGTAAAGCTTTATCCGACGCTGGCAGTAGGAACATGCCTTAATCTGGATTTATTTGTATTTTTGTATTTCATTCCCAGAGTGATGTGAAAGAGTCTTAGGGCCACTCTGCACCGCACAAGGGAGTCAGGTGCAGAGATGTCTGCGCTGAGAGCCAGAGAGCTCAGAAAGAGAGCTAGCCCTGCAGAGCGGCTGCACCACTCTGGGGAAGCCCCTTGGCTCCAGCACCGCTGCCCTTGGCTGCCTGGCAGAGCCAACACAGGCGGTGTGAAAGGGGTGGGTGCTGCTCCAGTGCCGCCCACACACCTGTCCTTCCACCACCTGTCTGCAAAGTCATCCCCTCTTCCCTTTGCCATCAGTGCTCCTCTGTTTCGACCCCTCAACCGGTTTCTTTCTTCTACTTCCAGTCTCTAATTATAACCTTCAGATGCTCGTTTCCTTTTCTCTCTTCCTGGATTGCTGTAACCCTCCTAAACCATCAGTGCTCCAAGCCTGACTTGGCTGTCTATCCCAGCTGCCCGAGACGTGCCCAGGGCTTCCTTGCTCCTACCTGTGCAGTCCTGTTGGGGAGCACACATGAGGCAGTTCCCACTTGGTGTCTCCAACCAATGACTTCCATGGCAGAAGCGGATTGTATGTGTTCGGCACACATTAGATGTTGTCTCCTCATACAGAACATCAGGATCAGCTGAGACAATGACATACATATCTATTCAGTTAAAAACAACCCCTCCATTCACTGCAGAGCTTTTGTGTTGCTGTCCTAGCAGTGGTTAACAGAGCCACCATGTGAACCTTTGAATTGTGGGCAAACCATAGAACAGGTTAAGACCAACAGATGTGTTACATCTCTTTCCTTCAGGTGAAATGAAAGGCACAATTAAGTGTCTGGTTGTAAAATAGCTGGAAACAATAGAAGCTGGACCTGGAGACATATAGACCTGAGCAAAGTACTGTGCAAGCAGACTAACTGAGGCTGTAATGGGAAGTGAACTGAAGCTGCTGCTGTAAAAAATTCCCACACCTCGATTCTTTCAGCCTCTTACTCCCATCTTTGTACGTCTCCTCTGCTTAAGTGTTTGTGCAACAGCACCGGCAACTGGAACAGGCAATAGCCTGGCTCAAAATCACCCAGTAAAAAAGTACCCTAAATCCACAGCAGTGTTTCAGTTGCATAAAGTCACCACATAGCAAGTACAGTGAAGCCGCAGCTAGCAAGCTTCCACGGCACTAGGCTAAAATCCAGGGGAATAAGGAGTTGTTTGACGTGCTGTGTGCAGGAGAGAAAGTAAGAGAGGGATATGACTCTGAGTGGGAGCAAGGAACGGAGGTTTATAGGTGCAGGACTGACTAAGAAAACATGAGGTTGCAGAAATGAAACAGCTTTATGTTTCCAAGGTGTGTGACGCAGTGACACCTCACACTCATGCATGAACATCGCCGCAAAAATGAAGTGTCTGTTTTGTAGAATATCTTTCATCAACAACCAGAAATTTTTCTATAAGAACTTTCTGTTGTCTCACTACTCATGTCCTAACAGTCAGGCTAGGCTGCATGTTTTTAAAGCCCACAATCTTCCGACACGGGTGTTCCCACAGAATGTCTCCTGAAAGCTCGTATCAGAGTAGAGACCTTTATATGACCCCTACGACATCTGTCTTTATATGACTTGAGAAGTGATCTCAGCTCCAGAATAGATATGCCTCCAAGACACTGCTTCCTTCTGCATACAGTGCTTAATATAAGATGATATTTATCGGTTTCTTTATAAATTTATATATTATCAATTTCTTCATGCTAATAAATAAAAAAAAATACAGAAAAGTAAATCTGCACACTTCAACAAGTATCGTTTGTATATAAACATACCAGGACACTTTTCTTAGTCTTTCCAGAGGCAATAAAATCCTAGTATACCTTACAGATGGTGGGATAAGATAAAGCGAGTGTTATTATGAAATGATCATGAGGGTGATACTGTTTTCTAAGGAACTGTAGTCTAATTACTGAATGGCAAGATCATATGGCTATTCTTACTTTTTCATCATATCCTACTGTGGGTTGTTTTCCATGAGTTCTCTGGAAGACATTTTTCCCCTTAATAAAATAAATTCATATTCATTTACAGTAATGAAATTCAAAGTAACTTTCAGTTTAGGGTTTTAGCTTCTGATAATAGTTTCTCATGTAAATCAGGTGCTATTTTAAGTGTCTCTCTCTTTCTTGCTCAAGGAAGAGTGTAACGGGCTTTGGGTGGCTGTCTATAGCAACCCTAGAATATTTGAATTTTTTATTTTAGTATACTGCAGTGAAAAAATTTAATTAATTTATAACATTTAGGATGTTAGCACCAAAGTCCTTTTTATAAAATGAGTTTTATGTGTTATTTATGGGGAAGACACTTAAGGATTTCAATAATTCTTAAAGATATTTACATTTTTTTCTTCTGACTTTCTGTTTTACACTCTGTTTTATAGGTCTTCATTTCTATTTGATGCAGGTTTCGAACTTCAGATTTATGTCTCAACACCTCCAACAAATTTTGTAAATATTCTGTGGGGGCTTGGTCTTGAAACATAAACACTTCTTCATATTGAGGCACTGAGGAGAAACAGATCCCCTCATTTATTATGTGATATCCAGAAGACTGAGGAGATTTTGATCTCCTTTTTCAAGAACATCTTCTTCAGTAAGAAAAATGAAATGTCATCATGTTAAGGTGAATCATAATAAATGTTATGTCTTGGCTGACACTGAAAAATAAATCAAAGAAAGTTGTGAGAAATATTGGTGACTTTTTTTTCCACAGAGATTTGGACCAGCTTTATAAATTAAACAGTATGCGATGACAGCTTTGGGGCAGTAAGTAAACCATTCAGTAGATAATCTCCATAGAAACAAAAAAAGTTTAACCATCTCAAACCAAAATAGCACATCTGGACTTGGCTGTGTCATATGGCACTAGGGAGCATTTTATTGTTGTCAAAAGTCACAGCACACATGAAAATGGTGCACAGTTTAATCCTTGTTAGCAGAAATCAGTGAAGTGCAAGCAATGCGTTTGGGAGGATTCTGATCCTGTAAATCATTATCTGTTTGCTCACCTTCATGCTGCGTAAGGGTCCTGTTGTGATCCATCTGCTGTTCGCAACTTAGGAAAAAAAAGCAGCCGTTTCCTTAATGAGTATGGAGTCCAGTCCTGAAAATTCTTGCTCATGTGGGTAGACCTAAGTCATGACAACAGAATACGAGTAATAGCTGAGGCCCTGAGTTCCTAATTAGCAGTATTTAGTTTAAATTGCACTAAACTTCAAAGTTGAAGACCTACTTTACAAGAGAAATGCTTTTGTGTGCAAAATCAAAGATGGAATTATTTAATTGCTGTGGGTGCTGCAACTCAGAGCTAAAGAGCAAACTGCTGAAGAGAATGCAAAATTTTATTCAGTAAGGACAAGGCTGTGTGTGACACTCTGTATCTCTGCCTGAGAATAAAAGAGAGCAGCGGCTCCACTTTGCATCTTGTTCAAGCTTGCATAAACGCTGGGTCAAGCCTTGCTAAAATGAGTGCATAGCTGAGGACAGGAGGCATCTACAGGGGGGTTGGCAGGAACTGTGTGGGGTCCAGCCACTCCATTAACACAAAATTCACTTTTGGCTTCAGTACAGGGAATTAATTTGCCCCTGTATAAGGCAGCAAATACTAAGGGAAGGAAATAGACACAATCTTCCTTCTGTCTTTATGGTGAACTTACCATTCCAGCTGGGTCATTTGCATAGAGGGATGCAGAAATTTGTAGGTATGGGCTATGGCACAAATTGTGTCTCTGAGACAAGCCATTTCAGCTTCCTGGATCTTTTCCTGGACTGGGACATTTATGTACCTCTTTTTGTTCAGAGCCAAGCCCAAAGGCGCGCCTTGGGGCTCCAGAGATACGAAATCCTGTATCACTAGCCAGCTCTTCACAACTGTGTGAGAGCTCTACGTCCACCCTAGATCTGCTGAAGGCAGTCAGCTCTGTCAGACTTCCCTGGCATGCTTTCGGCTTGTCCTCATTCCTACCTCGATACAGCTAAAGCTGTAACACCCAGGAGGTAGCTCAGTGTCCTCTGTCAATTCAATCCTTTACATCCATCGGAGTGTGCCAGGCAGCTAAAAAGGGCCAATATGGGTTCCAGAACTGGGACTAGAGAGATCCCTAGATTTATGTCGATAACACTTACAGACAGCAAAGTTCCCACAGCCTCACTCATCTCTAGCGTCGTCGCCTGCCTCAAGCGGCCACAGCATGGTCTGTGTTTCTGTCTTTCTGCACTAGCCCCTTCTACTTCAGCTCAGCCAATTCCCTTTTAGCTCCAGGACAGGTCTCTGGACATACCCCGCATCACTAAGTCCTGTGGACCGGGTATGCTCTTCTATGAATGGGAGCTTCTTCCCCCTCCCACACTTGTAAGGGGCGGACTCTGCCTGTAGCAAAGCCTCCCTCTGCAAAAATTTTTAGGCATGATTCAGATCTCTCTGAAGAAGAGTTCCAGTATGAAGGAAGAATCCTGCCTGTTTCCCTTGGACTTTTCAAAAATATTCCCTAGCCCTGACCTGAAAGGATGTCTGCAGTTGCAAGCCAGGATTTGCAAAGTCCTGGCACAACAACGTATGTGATAACAAGTGATTTGACATAAATCCTTCTAAGACAAAAAAAGCATGCACAGTAGAGACAGGTTTATAAAGCTGGGTGATGAAGCAAGGTCAGTACCTCTAATCTAAATGCAACAATCCTTGCGTTGCATCACAAGAAGCCTCCTAAGCAACCTTTCCACGGCTTGCTGAAATCATACGCTTCACAATCTTCCCTTTCATGCTTCCTTTGTTAAATAATTTAGTGAGGATATTTTGGATGAGATTCTCATCGGCGCACTTTTATCTTTTAACACAAATGGTTCCCACTTCTCCTCCCCCTCCCTTTGGCTATGTGAGCGTGCCAGGCATTGTGTGTGGTTGGAGTGGAGGGCATTCAGGTAATTACTTTTCATTATTACATTGCACAGCAACATCCTTTACAATTTGAGGTTGCCAGTGCTTCGGCAGCTCCAAGATCCCAAAGCAGACTTTAATAATGTGTTGCTAAAAAAGGGGGTTAAATGTTGTTTATACATTACATTTCTGGACTCGGCAAATTTCACTTGCACCTGCCAATGGCTTACTGATAAATATACACTGGTAGAACTTCAACAGCAGTGGGCCAGTGAGTTAGATAAATACCACATGACACCATAAGCATTGAAGGTTAGTGTTTTCCCAGCTCTCACACTCCGGTAGATATAAACTCTTCTCTTAAAACAGATTAAAAATAAATAAATCCTCTTTGCAAGGTAAAAAAAAAAATAAAATACATATTCAAAACACGGAATAAATTTGTCTTAAAGTCTGTCATAGTCATCTGCTAGATTTCCTGCCTTTTAGATGATAATTATGATTTACTCAAGATTTGTGGTCAATTTTTAAGTATAAAAACATCTCATATGACTGGTTGCCAATTCTGAAGTCTAAAGGCCTTGCTTTATATTGCTGTAGTAGAATAGAAAATATAATCAAAGTTTGACCTTCAACTTTAATCCTATAAACAGAGAATTTGCTTACTTTACCTTGGAAACGGATGTGATTCATCACAGTAGCCCATAAATAACATGTCAAACTGTTAGACCGATCAATGATAATAAGTTATTGAAAAATAATGTGATTGTAAAGTCTCTATGTAAACTAGCTTAGTGTTATTTTAAAATGAGGAGGGCTTTCAGCTTGGGGTAATTTTTTTTTATTTAAAGAGGAAAGTTACTATATATTAAGTACAGTAAACACTAAACATATTTGGCGTATGGAAGCTATTCTTTTTCAGGAAAAGTACCTTCAGGTTAATAAGCATTACACCTCCAGAGGAAGAAATGGGCTCCACTTAGATCAAGACTGTAAATGGCAGGTTACGGGAGCTGCTTGTTGCTTATCATAGTGCCTGAAACAAAACTAGAGGGTGAACTCTTGTCCACATTGGAGCCCAGAGGAAAGGTTCAGTAATGGAAAACCTGAATTACAGACCTCAAAACTGCAAGCAGAAGTTTTGGGACATGAACTGGATTAATTAACTCTCCACTCACCGATACTAACTCTGAAGTCTGACAACAGCAATTTAAATAAGAAGATGCTGTTTCACGGCTTAAGTTTTCAACAGGAATACCCAGATAATGGACCATTTCACAAAAGCCTTTCTTTTGACCTCAGAAAGTCTAATTTTAAAATTCTTCAATGTAGTAGCACAGCACTCATTTAAAAAATACAGTTTCCACTGAAAAAAACCCACACCAGGATATCGAAGTGAACTCAATATAAAAATAAATAACCTAACTTTGGTGCATGTGTATTATTGAATTTTATTATCCAGTTAACCAAAAAAACTATTTTACTGAACTGAAGGCTGAAGTTGATTTTAGCCTGCTGTATCAGAATCAGACATTATCCAGCACTTAGATCTACCAGCTGAAGATTGTTTGCACTCTTCACATCAGTAACAGTGGAGATATTTCTCTTATATAAAATTAGGCCAGTTACTTTGATGCCAAAATAGAAATAATGTTTTTTCAGATTCCTTTATTCAAAAGTTGTTGTTTGTACATGATGGAGTCTTTTAATATCAATAATTCACATATGGATCGACTGTATTGGTGTTCAATGAAACTGGAAGGCAATAGAATAATCTCTGATGACAGCTACATACCTTCCTTTTTTCCTTTTGTTGGTGCCATAAAAGACATTTAAAAAATAATTTCTTTACCTTATAGAGGATATATTCTGCTGAGATCATATTGTAAAATATGTAGAGAAAGAATATAATATAAATAATGATGGTTATGAGAATAATTTTTCTGATGAAGCAGCTCGTTAGCATTTTTTGCACAAATATGGCTTTGTATTTTCATTTTTTAATATAAATGGAACATAGAGTCAAAAGTGTACTAGATTTCCATGATGACAACTGGAATGATCTCTTGGCCTTTCCTTTGTCATTTATGGTTTATTTATTTAATTAAACCTCAGACCTGGTGGGAGGAAATGAGGAAATGTCAGGAATCCCACATGGACTCTGCAAATCTCTGCCAGTAATGAGCGAGCCCATGAACTACCCGTTGAAAGCCTCTGCCAGAGTGAAACCTCACCTTCCCCATCTCTTGCAATGCCTTCTTCCACGTGCAGCCTCTGCCCATCTTGGTGGCATGGCTCTACCAGTGCCACCAGCAAGGGCCCCAGTGCTGGAGGGTTGAGTGGGTTTCTGGTGAGCACATGGTTCTGCTTTTGGAGAGGTCCTGTCTCACAGCAATAGGAAAGCCAAGAGGACACCTGTGTTTCTCATACTCATTACTTCTAGAGTGCAGAAGAACAGCAGCTGAACTCCAAGCATGCAGAAATCTGAAGACAAAAGCCTGTCTTGAGTGGCTCTGCTCAAGCAGAAAACAAAAGATGGCACAAGGACACGGATGGGGCAGAGCTGTGGAGCAGAGCAAGGGTTGGGGGACGGGGTGTTGCACCTCTAACCAAGGCACCTGCCTTTCCGTCCAAGAGCTGGAGGAGCTGCTGTGCAGTACAGCTTGTCCCACACGCAGAGCGAGGGTGCCATGGCCCCATGCCGCTTGCTCCCCTTGCCAGCATCCCCGCAGCTGGGGCAGCCCCTTGGAACAGCGGATTGATTTCCGTTGCACCCTATGGAGGCAACGTAGCAAAAAGCTGTTTTATGGAGAGGTTTAAGGAATGATAACGAAGCGTTTTTCAGACTGTTTATGTAAACCTTCCTGCAAATCTGCAACACAGGAAGAAAGAAAGCACAAAGGTGCCTGCTTGATGATTTAACAAATGGCGCTGCCATTCTCAGCTGCCTGGGATCGACACTTCCACCTCTCATGTGCTGGTTATAAAATGAACTTACTACTGCAGTCAGCATTTACAGACATGCTGCGATATATTGCAATTGAAAGAACCTTTTAAAAAGTGATTTCCATAGACAATAAAGCTTACTTTCTATTTCCTTTTTATGGAATATTATTTTAGACAACTACATGTTAAAAATCATCTCTATATTCACAGAACTTTTTAATGGCATCCCTACTGTAACATTGCTTAAAGCATCCACCACATCAGTTTCTGGGTTCTGCTTTAATATTGTTTCTGGGTTTACAGATTTTTATTTTGTGTTTGAAGATTTATTTGTGGAAAGAGAGACTTCTGACATGAATACTGTAGTATTGATTCTTCAGTCAGTGCTGGGCAGACTTAAGTAAGTAAGCCCCACTTAAGGTAAGGTGGGTGAAAATCTAAATCGCTCATTCTGGGAATGGAGAAGAGACTCCTCTCTTACGATGTTTTAATTTCCCTAAGAAACCAACCTTTTTTTTTTTAAGAAAAGAATACTGAAAAATAAACAATTTTTTGTTGTTGTTATTACTCTTCTTGTTTTATTAAAAGAAACATCTGTTTTCTGACAGAATAGCAGTATCATGTCATTACTGCTTTCTCTTGCATCTCTTTCTTCTCACCCAAACATATGTTATGGGTCAGAAAACTTTTTCATCATTTATACTGATAATGTAACTGATTCACCCATGCATCCTGTACTGGTCGCATAACACATGCCAGTTTATCTTACACATTGTTCAACACGTTGCAGCAAAAAGAACCTTCAATATCAGAAAGAAAAAGTGAAGAACATACGACTGTGGCTGAGCCAAGAGAAGTGGTGCTGGAGTTTATAGACGTAGTTAATACTACTGTGAGCAGTGCTAGCACTGGCTATCCTGTCAGTTTTTTTAAAAAAAGTCACTTACTTAGTTCCTTGTGTAGGGTTGAGCAACTCACCAAAAATAAATCATCCGTTCCTGTCTACTGCCATGAAATACAGGAGAAATATAAGCGTTGCAGTTGACAGCAAGACTGACCTTAGAGATTCTGTAGCCCCAGAGCTGACGTGATTATAGGGATGGGAGAGTTTATAGCAGAGATTTTAGAAACAAATGTTTTAGGACTTCATACCACATTTGGGAAGAAAAACACAGAAAAACATTCAGTCCTTTGGGACATCTTTCATGACTTGTATTATCTTCTCCCATCAAGATTCAGCTCTCATAAAATCTCATGCTGTGTTTGTACTGCATTGTTGCCAGCTCTCACTATTTAACAGCAAAACTTCAAATAACTGATACTGGAGTAAGGTTGCTACCTGAGCAACTCATTAACTACAAAGAAGCAGCAAAAAAATAGGTGCCCAGCCCATGGGGCAGTAGGCAGGATCACTGATCATGCTGACTCCAAAAGATGAATGAAGTACTTAACAATTGCTTTTAAAATCAAATGATTATTAATCATCTTTGCAATATTTTTCATGCAGATTGTGAATGGGAGACAGAAAAGTTCAAAGCAGCCATCTTTTCTCTTTCCTCAGAAAAATAACACATAAATAGCAGACACAATACTTTAAAGGGGCTACTAGTAAAACTTCATGTATTTCTACCTTAAAAGTACATTTCTACCACCTTCCAATGTACAATACAGCTGTAAGATTTCACAGTTTATTTTATATTTTAATGAGCCATTTCTATATATTTAAGGTTTTCTTTGAGAAAAGAATTAATGAATTTATTTGTGTGTTGAATTATAACTAAATTTATCTGGAAATATACATCCAAATTGGTATTCAGCAAGTCACTCTAACCTATCCTAGCATGCCTGAAAAGGGAAAAATACCTATTTTCTTGATATAATGAGTTAAAAGCGTACATAACATACCCTGTGAGTTGTATGAATCTTTGAAAGCTACAACATGAAAGGGCATCGTAACACATTCATATTCAATGGTGGAAGCAAGATCAGACACTCCATGGAATTTAGCAATACATGATGTTCCTCTTAAAATTCCTCCATCTGCATCCAGATTTTTGTCATGTTTCAAGAGTTCACTGATGTTATTCTTTTCTGGAAAGTCTGGATTCATTTAGATGAAGTGGCAGAATTAGCCTTCAGTAATTTGTTTGCTAGAAAATAATTTGAAAGTATATTGGAGGTAATAAATAAAACTGAAATTTCATTCCCTTTTTCAACTTTGCTGTGATATATTTTTGCAAAGATATACATTTATGACAAAGGATATTGTCATCAATAATTTGCCCTTCAGCAAAATGCATTATGTTAAAATTTAATCACACACCAGATCAGGCTATTCTAATTTTAAGACTGTATCATAAAATAATCCTTTTTACTGAGAGATACAATATTTGTCCATGAGAAGTGCCTCTGCATTCACCCTTACAGAAAGAAGTTATTTCAACAGGTAAATAAGTAGCTAAAATACTAAAGCAACTTTTAATTTGTTGGAAAACATGTTGAAGTTTTGTTCCTTTGTCTTCTTTTAATTGAAAGGTATAAAGAGCAACAACTTTTGGGGGATATACCTTGGAATTTTCACATATTTAAGGTTGACATAAGACATACTTTCTAACACCCTGAATCTCTCTTAACTGATGGAAAAATGTAATTGAAATTAAAATAATTGAAATATTTGAAATTGAAAGAGTGACATGACTGAGCAACTAGCAGGAAGTAATTCTCGTTTTCCATTAGTTTGTAAAGAGAGTTCTAGCTGCTAAAGTTGATGTTATCATTTGCAAATGATTATATAAAGTTCAAACTTTTAAACTGTAAAATACACTTTACATTTGCAAATATTTTTAATGCTGTTTCATGTCTTTAAAATAATAAAGAAGAAATGAAGTATTGCCCTTTTGGTTCTGTAGTAACAAAGAACTTTCATTAATATTTTTATATTTCTACGGTTTCAAGCATCAGTGATGATAGGAAATAAATATGTCCTTTTCAATCAACTTTTTAATTGTTTCCTCTGTTATAGAAAGAACAAATACACTGATGGCAATATAGAAAACTTTAATATGATGAGTCATTTTAGCTACAAGTGAAAACTGAAGAACAACTTTTCAGTTTACTGTTGTAGTTAATCAGATAGCACACTGTTGCTTCTGCAGAAGCCATCTTGCTGATCTCTGAATTCCTTAGCAATTAAACCAGTCAACAAAGCAATTAGACATTATAAATAATTCAGTACTTTTGTTCTTAAATGTTTTGATAGAATTATCTTTATGATTAATTCCATTTTCATATTGCCTTTCATCTGATGAAGTGACAGGAATTTTTTAGCAATTTATTTTGCATAAACTCCAGTCAGCCTCATGGTAATTATCCATATGGAATTCTTTGTTCACTCATTCTAGAAAATGTAAAACCACTTCTTCTGCAGTAGAGGACTTGTCTTGTTTATAGACTGTTATCATGGGAGTTTTTGTCACTACCATAATTTATGTACGACTGCAGATTAATCATGCTTGTATCAGGATCACTGCTTGGCACTTGTGTTCTGGGTACATATTTCCAGAATCTGTTTTGGATGTAATCCATTATCAGACTGAAGAGAAATATGGAATAAAACAATCTTTAAGTGTCAGATAGCTGTGTATGAAGAGAAATCCTCATAACAATTCTTTCAGATACACTAAAAGAGTTCTGAATATACGTTTCTGGATTCTACTTTTCATTTCATTCATAGTTTAAGGAATTTCTGTGAAAAGTTTATACTTCCAAGTTCTTGTGCTTTATGGCCACTCTGTAAACAACAATTACTATTTTGAGATGTCAACCAACCAGGTGTCTCAGAGAAAATTTCTTCAGCAAAATAAGCTTAGATATACTTCCTTGAAGTCCCTTTCTAGACATGAATATTTACGATATCTCATCCAATTGTTTTAGCATCTTTGCCTTTCACTACTACAGCTATGAAGTTTTAAAGCCTGAGCCTATACACCACGCTCATGGAGATTTGCAGTAAGATATACACCTGTCCATTTGGCAAGTATTTGTTGTGAACAGGGACACTAATTAATTTTTCAGACATTGAATTCCTCTCTTTTCATATCTGACTTTTCCTCTTCTGGGTAACAAATTAAATAACTTTAGAGTCAACACCATGTTTTAATACACAAAACTCAAACAGTGCAATGCATTTGCATGTGTTGTTGATACAACATGAAATGAAAAACCTTTTCCACCAAAGCTGGTTGTTTAGGTTGTCTAGGTTTGCCCTACAGTTAATAAATAGAGAGAGAGACATATCCCTAATAAGATTTATCCTGCTTATCCTAGGGATAGATTGAATCATTCTGTGAAGGTTTATTTTTCCCATTGACTGCAGAGGGGAGCTAGCTTGGACAGACACCTCACATCTGGACAGTAGACTTAGATATGAGGAGTTTTTTCAACTTCAATATTAGGCAGCAAACATGGCATTATCAACTATTACATTACTTATGGTATTGCAGCTTCAAAAGCTTAACTGGTTGATTCAGCTTCATCCTTACATATACTATAAATTAGTATGAAAAGGATATTTTCATTGGGTTGGAACATGCTATTTTCCAAGGAAATGTTTTCTGTTATGAGTGATTTCAATGTGTCCAAAGCAATAGTGCATCAGTCTTCCTTGTGAATGATTGACGCTACTGTAATGTAAATAAAATTTCATATTAATGAATGTGCTGTTGCTCACACAGGTTTATCTTGAAATAGTTATTAGATCTGATCAGCTTCTACCATTATTGCTTATGTACTATCAACAGTATGCTAGCTGCATTCCATTACAAATGTTTTTGACATTGCAATTCTAAAGACTTTGAAACTTACTTTTTAGAATCTTTGTACCCATATAGAACTCCTGCCCTAGTATACAAATCCACATAGGCCAGAGAGGAGACATGAACTGTCAATAGAGAGATCAAGAATGTGTCTGAGCATGGAGGTGAAAGAGAAAACTTCTGAGGTTTTGTGTGCTATAGATCCTCTTTTGGTGAAAGCCTACTAAGTTCAAGTAGTCCTTTCTGCCTTCCTTCCAAAAAAAACCAAGCCAAACAAAACCTCCCCCCCTTGTTGTTTCTGACATTCACCTAAAAGACCAACAGGAAAGATCACTGACATGGAACAGCAGATGGGACTTAGTGCAAAAGTGTCTTAATTACTGCTTTTGTATACAGTCCATGTTTCTGTGTAGTTGTGTGGCTGGGGAAAGAAACATCTCTCATTATTTCTTTTTTAAGTTACTGTATTTTTGCCAGAATAGTTATAGTGCAAAAGTGTCTTAATTACTGCTTTTGTATACAGTCCATGTTTCTGTGTAGTTGTGTGGCTGGGGAAAGAAACATCTCTCATTATTTCTTTTTTAAGTTACTGTATTTTTGCCAGAATAGTTATGGATTTGTTGAGAAAGACAATGGGATTTCATTCCTCCCATCCCAATGTGTTGGTATTCTGTAGATATCTCGTCGCCTATGGAGGGCAGCACAATCTCTGGGTAGAGAAAATGAATTGCATAGGTGTCCAAGCATCACACTTACGATCATCTACATGGTAATGATTTTGGAAGCATTAGTGTGTGTACTGCAAAACTGTGTGTCTTGGCAAGCACAGTGGTAAATGCAATATTTATTGTATTATTGTTATTAAAGGAGATAATGAAAATTAAATAGTAAGGATAGGTGCTGTAGAAATACAGAGCAACATAAACTGTTTCTGTGCTCGTTACTGTAGTCACTGACTTTATACTGAAATGTGTGTCTCTGAGTGGAATAAATAAAAATATAAGATCTTGAAGAGTTATTTAATTAAGCCAAAAAATCACCTTTTCCCTTAATTCTTATTTTGCTGTTGTCCTTTTAACCGACAGCAACATTTCCCACATTATGTAGGAAGCACCAAAGGTAATACTCAACTTTTGTTCTTCTGTTTTGAGGGATGTCTTCTCCTTCTATTCATTATCTACTGAATATAGATATACAAACTGTCCAAATCACACTAACCAGAGGAAGTGTCCCTTAGGAAGGAACTGATTTGCAGTACTCCAGATCATGGGGATTTATTCCAGAAATTGGGTAGCTTGGGACTGATCCGATCTAAGTCTTCAAGGCATGCTCCATGGCCAAGTTGGCATTTCTGAACTGTGGGACCAGGATCTGCACGTGCACTGACTCTTGAGGGACTACAGGTCCTCCAGTGTCTCCTGGGAAATCAGTGGCCAGCTGGGGTTTGAAGCAGTTTAAAGCCAGCTCCTACGTTAAATTATAGTTGATGCAAGCTGTAGTGGCTTGTTACTTGGTAGTGACTGGCTTCCGGAGCAACTCCTGAGGAGGAGAAGACAATGGGTTTTCTGGTAGTTTCTTACACTAAAAGTCAAGTTTTTAAATTTCCCCACTGAACTTCCACTTTCATTGACGATATTAAATAGGTTTGGTATTGTTGTCTATATATTTCTTTCTGACTATGAGGAAGACAGACTGAAGAATTTAATGAATTCTCTTCTTGCCCAGAAGTGGAAAACCAATAACAATACATCATACATTTAAAAAGCATTTCATTACAGATAACCTCAGAATATACTGCTAGTTATAGATCATTTAATTGTTATGTATTAAAAATAAGATATTTCTAACATTCTTTTTGAGCTTTCATATTCTTGAAATTTATTATGTTAATCGTCAGCTGCTATGACATCACAAGATGAATTCAAAGCAATGATTACTTTAATATTTAAAATTCTTGGAGTGAACCAATTATTCAGGCTGCTAAGTGAAAGTAAAAATGTCATCTTAGCTCTCTATAATCCCATAATGTTTAAAGGTTCATGAATTACACATGGACCAGATAGACAGAGAGAAACTAGGGTTTGACTAAAAGTCATTTTCTGTGCAAACTATGCTTAAACTGTATCTTTTAAAATATCCTAATGATTGATCAAAGTGATTTAAAGTATTTGATTATTTAAGGCCCTGTATTTGAATTTACTTTCAGTGTAAAGCTTTCCACCATTCATTGCGATATGTAAGCAAAGAGTGTGTGTCTAATACTTTACAAATATTCATCTGTAAAATCCTAGAATCATAGAATGGCTTGGACTGGAAGGGACCTTTAGAGGTCATTTAGCCCAACCCCGCTGCAGTGAGCAGGGACATCTTCAACTAGACCAGATTGCTTAGAGCCCCATCCAACCTGGTCTTGAATGTTTCCAGGGATGGGGCCTCTGCTACCTCTCCTGGCAACCTGTTCCAGTGTTTCACAACCCTCCTGTAAAAAATTTCTTCCTTAATGTAAGGATGTAGAGCTTGTATTTTTGCTATTTGAAGCAAGCTGAGAAATGCCGGCAGCAAGAATATGTGACTGAGCCCCAAAACTTTATTCATTATTTTTTAAATCCTGTGTCGTGGTGTTGTCCCTGAATAGCTTAGCTGAATGTTGAAGGTACTTCAGAAGTAAGGTTGTTTCATTTTCTGGTTCCAGATAATGGAGGTAGAAGAAATCAGCCTTGAGAGGAGACGGTTAGTCCAGTAGACCTCTGCAGAAAGCTATTGCTATAGGCAGATGGAGAACTAGAGTACCTAGTGGTACGTTCTATTCCTTGTTCAAGGTTTCTTTGTAAAATAATCAAGAGGAAGGACTGGGTCTTTTTTGTTTTATACCCTTCCTGTTATCAACACCAGCTATAACTATAATTAAGCCTGTACTTCTAGTGACACGAATAAAAAACACAGTTTACCCATCTTTTTAACTAATCATAAATGTTCATTACCAATTTCCATATTCACTTGGAGGTCATATACATTTTAAAAAATGAAGAATGTCCCTTTCCTTGCACAGATTTGAAAATCCTTTCCTCTTCATGCCTACCTTTCTAACGCTTTCTGCTGGAAATTGTGGATTAGCTGTGTTATTTGGTACTGAGCATTTCACATAGGGCACTGTCAACCTAAATCAATGACGAAACAGAGAAGACCTCTATTTGGCAGCTTTGCAGCACCTCTGGACAGCTTTAATGAAGCAGCAGAACTCAAAGTGGGTGCAAGAATCTCTGTTTCTCTGGGTATAAGCAATAGGGTCTAGCTCATTTACAGACAAAACAAAGTACATCAGATGTATCGGATATCCAGACAAATCTGTGAAGGTTAGTTTTAGTTTCTCTTCAGATATATGGACAGTTTGGTGACAGATTTGGTTGAGCCTACAAACCTTTAGTGACTGTAACGCATTTGTGGGCTGTTTATATTTGTATGTGAATAGTTCAGAACAGAAGTTCCAATATAGAAGGATCACACTATCTTTGATTATGAAGGATTATTAACTTACCTTAGAGTTCTTATTTGGTTACAGCAAGGTGTGTTTGATCTCAGAGTGAATTTCTTATTTCCCTTCAAAAAGACTTTGTAAGTGAGATGTTGGAGAAGCAAGTCACTAGTTCTTAAAGGCTTTGACTTGAGAAAATTTGAGATGTAAGTAACCGCAATCACATCTGTTCACTGATGATGCACAAAATATCTTGACCCACCTGGTTTTCAAGGTTTTCAGAACGTGAGGAAAATTGAAAAATGTGGTGGGAGTCGCGTATGAAATGAGAGCAGAGGCCAGGAAATATTACTGTACTACTCTGTGTGGGCTTCCAAGTGTCTTTAAAATAAGACTGATGTTATATTTAAACTCATAATGTAAATAATAAAGAATACACGTAGTGTTTCCTGGGTGAACATTCAGTTTTCAGGTGGAAGGGGAGCACTGTCTAGGAGATATCGCTGACCAGAAAGGTGTCATCCTCATTTAATTCATATTATCAAGGCTACCTGTGATGATTTTGAAAATTTCTTGGTCTCCAAGTCCAGCTCTATTTCTTCAGGCATTTCCTGAATCTTCTTCGGAGACAGAACAGGAGGGTGAGAGGAGAATAGTCTTTTCTCAGGTTACCAGGCACACTCAGTTCACTGTATCCTCTGATTCAATGTCAGAAATCAGTGTGAATTTTGGCAAGCTGAAATCCTGTTAGAAATATTTGACTACACAAAAGAATAAACTTTTACTGCTCAGATCTCTCTGCTGGTGATAATCATAATTAAAAATGTGATTCATCTATTCAGAATGATTATGCTTAATGACTTGCTTGAAATAATTTTCAATGATCTTATGAAATATTAAAATCTCAGTTAAATTCTAAAGTGCATTGATTCTGGCTTACAACAATTTGTACTATATTAATCTATTATAAAAGTGTGCTATTCATTCAAACTGTGAACCAGAGTCTCCACAGAGTATTAGTCTTTAAAACCAGTCATTAAGAATTGGCATCTGAGATGGAGACACATTATTTTCAGTAAGCATTATTAGCTTTAGATGGTGCTGTTAAGTGATGATGAAATAAAGACTTAACTATGATGCCAGCATAACTATGATGTATCCTAGGAAGACAGATTAGCTTATTCTTAAGACTTCAGGAGGTGTAGAACCACATAAATGAAAATGCACAGATTAAAACCTGACCATATCTGAAGGGGTAGGTATGTTGTAACATGGAATTATCAAGGATAGTACAGAGCATATTGTATGTATATTAATCAGAAAATCAACAAGAAATAGTATGATTAAATATTAGAAGTATTGAGACAAACATTTGTGAATAAAGGAACCCTGAGGAGAAATGCTCAAGTATCATTGTACAAGAGCATTACATAATTTATAAGTTTGTAACGTAATATGAAAAGAAGAACCACAAAAAAGGACAAATTTCAGTTTCTTGATGTAGAACTGAATCCAAACTTCTCCAGAAGACAGGTGAGACTTTTCCTCCATGTACTGTCAGTGCAGTGTTGTACGGTAAGTGCCAAGGAAGGAGATAATAGGAGTGGGTTATTCTGATCCAAAAGCCCATATAGGCCAAGGGAAAGATCTTGCAGCTGAATTCATTGCACTTTTGCTCAGATGTTGCAGTCAGATCAGATTATGGTGGCCTGATATAAATTATTGGAATTATACAATTTTTTTAAAGTATGCCTTCTGTTAGCTCCATAGATGGTTTCCACACCACAGCATGATGTGTTACTAGGAGAAAAAAAGTAGAAAATTTAGAAAAATATTTAAAACATTATGGCTTCTGAGATAGATAATAGTTAATATTATAATTATAGGCTAGTGAAAGAGTGCGGGTGACCTATGAGTAAACTGAAAACGTATGAAAACTTTATGAAAAAAGTTTGGAATGCATTATTTAATGAATAAATAAAAGCAGAATGGAGATGTCTGTAGCAAGGAAAGAAAGAAATTAAACTTAATTTCTGGAAGACAAATGAAAATGAAACCTTTGACTACAGTTTGGTGAACAAATAGGTAAAAGACATTAATAAAGCTGTTAAAAAATAAATTAGAAAAAATGCAGACTTGCTGTCTCTCCCTGCAGCGAGGCAGATGGAGTAACAAGAGTCTGCCACCTGGAATTTGGCAGCAAATCCACGCAATAGGCAGGAACAGACCCCACACTTTATTGTACTATTTAGTGATTTAATGTTTTTAACCTAATTCTTTGTCCTTCAATAATATGATGCTACATTCTACAATACATCTTTTTTTCACCTAAATTCGAAAAAGAGAGGTGTCAGATGCTTATCTGAGAGTAAGCAAGCTAGAACTGTAATGACATTAAAGACTGAATGATATGAAAACATGAGGAGTTAATAGAATGGCACCTTTCTGCATTCAAGCACAGCTGTAAAAAGTGAAATAAAATCTATGTGCTGTTCCTGTGCGAAATGTAATCAATATCTGTAATTTTTAAATGTATACTTAGGTTTTGGCATCATCATTGATAGTGTGATATTTTATCTGCTTTAACAGAAGTGTGTAAAAGGACTGTTCTGATGAGGTGCTTACTCAAGCCTCTGGAAACGATTTTACTGTACTGTATTGTTAGCAAATTTAGTAGGTACAATAATTATGTAATTATTTGAAGTATACTGATGCATACTTACAGCACGAAGTTAGATTTGGTACATCTTTAGCTTACAGTAGACTTGAAACATATTGTAGTATGGTGATATATTTCTTGTTCTGCAGTGATTATTGGTATCTAAAGCTATTATGATAAAACAATGTATTTCATTTTTAAAAAGGTAAGAGAAAAAAACAAACCAAACTATTTATGTACGTAATAGTGCTCTGCAATAGTGCCTCCTGCTAGGCACTTATGATTAACATCGACACAGAAGATGTATTTAACTTTTCGTTTAAAAAGAAGCGAAAAGCACATTAAATTCTTTTCAATTTGCATAGTAGTTGAGTTAGAAACAACTTCAAGCTCCGGACTACTTGTGGGGATGAGTAGAAGGACACCAATTCAGAGCATTCTTTTGAATATTTTGTTTTGGTTTTAATCAAGGAATTTCAGTCAGGTTTTTCACATGGCAGCTGTGTGAATCTCACTAGTATTTATATTGACCTCTTAATTGTTATAAAAACATGTGTTTTGGTACGATTATCATTAACCTGCAAGCAATAACCTTTTACATGTTTAAAGCGGTTACAGTGCTTGTTATTATAGCCCACTTTCAATGCTGTTCATTTAGTATGCTGTGTTTTTAACACAAATGTAATCCACTCTGCGTTTTCCATTTAAAATGCATAAGGCAAAGTGCATCATAACAGGATGTAACTATGTATTAATCAAATTAGCACAACACTTCAAAGGCCCTGGCTTTTTACTAGGCTACTGTTAGATCGCAATTCATGATGGAAAGAAGCAGTGTAATGAAAGGCTTGGCAAGGGAGCTGTTTATTTTCTTTCCAGAAAGATATATTGTGGGTTAATTTTCATGACGGGAAAAAATGTGGAGGAAAAGTAACAGTAAGCATTAAGCTAAAGCACAATAAATGGAATTTAAAATACTACTGCGGCTTTGCTATTGACAAATGTAAATGTAGTAATTAGTTGATGACATAACAGAGCTCAAATGACCTGTTGTTTAATTATTCAAACTTCATGACCCAAACAGAGAAGAGTTAGATTGTTCAATATTCACATTGTGAAACAGGAACAGCTGGGAAGGTTCTTCCACCATCATACATTTAACTTACTACATATACATAAGACCCTTCAGCTAATACTTTTTCACTACTGTTTCTCAACGCTTTCAAATATATATTACCCATTTTCAGTTTATCGTCATTTTAAATTATGTTTCAGAATAAGAAGAGAGGCCTTATGGCACATTGGATCCTAGATGGAATAGTCATGATTTACAAAACCCAACCTAAGACGCTTTCAGTGGAGAACAGCAGAGCATCAGGAATGCCTAAGGGAATGGTGTCTGCTTTGCTCTCCTTGCAATGTGAGGATTGCTGTAAAATGTGAAAATGGTTTTCCTGCTTGGAAGCATACTCTACCATTGCTACAGTTGCAGTTGAAACTAAAATGGTTTATGCTAAACTTTGGAATTACTTTTTAAATTTATTGATTTGTATTTTTCTCATTAACCCATTTCCAGTTTCTTTGTTTAGGTTTTTAGGATGCAGGGTAATTTGGAAGACAATCTGAAAGTCAGCGGTGAAACTCCTGTTGTCTTAAGCTGCAGTAGGACTGAACTAAAGTATTAATCCAAGCCTTCCCTAAAGCAGCAAGCACTTCCTGGTCTTCTAGACTCTGCCATCTGCATTTTTGCTACTTATTTGTTTATGCAAACTTTTATGCATGAGAGCTATTAATGTTGTTTTCTAAATCAGTGTGTAGTCATTGCACCCTCTACTCTTTTCTGTTTTTTCCCAGTAGATGAAGGAAATAATACTCAATCTGCTAGTTTATATTTTGTGAAACATATAAAAGACTTTTATGGCCATACCGCTGTTTTCATTATAGAAGTGCATTAGTAAAAGCAAAGTCTGTATGAGCACCTTTTTTGAGAAGCTGAAAACAATTGAAATTTATCCTATGGAAAACTGCTTTGACATACTTGGTTTGACATACACATAGGCTCTTGCTAGGGAAAATCACTGAGGAAATGTTATCTTAAGTTATGATGGTAATGCTTCCAAAAGGAAGATTGAAGGTGACAGACTAAATCTTTAGGAACCTTTCAATTATGAAAGAATGAAGTCAGTGAAAATTCAGGAACTATTCAGAGATTAAAAATATTAAAAATAGAATCTACCTCTAGAAGAACATTCATCCTTTTATGTGATATCTGCTTTATAGGCATATATAAGTGTTTTATATGAATAAGGACATAAATCTGTATTGGTTGCCCTATATAGGTGATATGTGCACTAGATAACACAGATTTCAAATGGTACTGGAATCATCTGTTGCTTAAAACCCAATTCAAGACATCTTTTGCGGAAGAAGCTTAGTGTTTAAAGATGTCTTCTGCCCTCTGTTAAATAAAAGAGAGTGAATTGGAACCCTAAAGCAACTAGATCAATATTTGTTAAAATTCCAAGGTTTAATGTGACTTTTTTAACTATTGTAGCTTCAGGATTTTTTTGTTTAGTTTATTTCTATTTCCTGTTCGGGAGAAGCTAGATTACTGACAAAAACCCCACACGTATTGACGTATGACTGGTTGCAATATGAGAATTGTACACACGCACACTCAAAAAATATTTTTGCTTGTAAAAAATCTCAACTAATCAAATCATACTATGAGATTTCACTGCACCTGAAGAGCTGACATGTAATAATAATTGGATACACAGTTATTATAGTATTGACAGTTAGTTCTGGCTCTGCCATGTGCCAGATCAAAAATATTTTCTTCTGAAAATTTCCAGCTAAATTTCAGTTTAAGTTTTAACTTCTGCTTACAGGTTAACCTGCTTTTCTTGTATCAAGTCCATCACAATGGGCTCATAGAAACTTCAATATAACATTAAATGGTATCATGCTATCATTGTGAACGTCCAGGATGAAATATGGGCTAAATTTGGACCTTAACCATACAAAACTCTCACTGAAATGCCTGAATAAGAACTGCCCAATTAAACAAAGAGAAATGTGAGATGGGAAAACCTAGAATGTTGTTTAGCTGTCTCTTTGTATCATTCTCCATGGTATAATCTTCCTATGTTCCCTCAGGATGGGTTTTAGATGATTTAAATCATTCCATCACATCACTAGAGAGAGTCTTTCACATATCTGATACACCTCTCGTCTTGAGACTATCTCTTTGCTTTTATTATACGTTTCTCAATATTATTCTTTTATTTCTAGGCTGAATTTTAACTTCATATATCTGTTATCAAAACGGGGATGTGATTATTTGTTTTCTGTTGTAAACTGTGCAGACACAGAAAAATAAGTAATAACATCTTATAGGGCATTTTGGAGATATGGCTTCAGTATGGCAGTCCTGCAAGGAAGAAATAGCAATTCTGAATATCTGGCTTCCACCTAGTAATTCAGGTACTAAAATTCCAGTGAACTTTCAGAGAAATGAAGTGTTTAAGGGAAGGTAAATGCAGAACTCTGAACTTCTCCTGGAGGGAAATCCAGTGATGGTTTCTGTAGTGGGGTCAGAGGAATCATAATTCTGTGCGTTTCTCAAGGAGAAGGGGACTATCCAGTCACTGCTTCAAGAAAATAAAAAGCCATGGTGCATGACTATAAAATTCAAGCTTTGAGGGAGAGCATGTGTTCCATACATTGTCTAGAGGATCACATTGCCTGAACTGAGCTGTTCTGGAACATGGAAGTTCCTCTTATACCATCACAAGGACAGAGAATGTGAAGTTACTGAACCACTGTAGATATGAGACAGCTCTAGATATGAGGGTGTAGCTGGATCTCAGAGATCACTGCTGTTCTGGTGGGGAAGGAATACTGTTTTTAAAGCTATTTGTCTCTCATTTCACCATTTAGGCAGCATAGGTCAGAAGACAGTAAGTACAGCACCTCGGGGACAATCATATTGTTTAATAGCAGGTAGAAACATTTTCTTAAATTAGTTTAAAAAAAGGGGGAGAATTTTACTGGTGATGAACTGAGTGATTTTTAGAGGAAAGATCATTTGGTGATAAGAAGAAGGCTCTCCTTTGGAAATATTATTACAAGAACTCTTCCAAAAATAAGAAGCAGATGATGTGGTGAGAGGTCAGGTATCTCTTTAAGAAAAGATCTCATGTCTGGGAGGAGTCTTTTTTAGATATATGAGATAAAATGAGTCTTTCAAACTCTTGAAATTCATTCATCTTGAATCTAGTACTCCATTTTGTCAAGGATTTTATAGGCAATTTTAATGATATTTAAGACTGAAACACAATTTTTTTTTAATATATTTTATCAGTTCCCTCTTTATTAACGTAAATCCTTTCTGAAATAGGGTAATCTCGGGTGAAATTCTTCAACCATTGTTTATGCATAAAAAGAAACTAACCGAAGTTTCAAAAAGATTTTTATTTATTATTCATTTCCTCATATGTAAAAAGCAATCAAAGCCAGTCCACCCCAGAGGTGATTTTCAAGGCATGAATTGCTAGCTCTGTAACTTGCATTGGGTGTTAGGTGCAAATGTATTTGATTTACGTATTCTGTTCAGCGTTCTTTCTAAAAATAGCTCAAAAAACCAAGTTATTTCTTGAATAAGAGGAGAACTTTCAGGATTTTTTTCATCATTACTTAGGATATGGGATACATATGCTGGAAATTACACTATTTATTTTTACAGTGCAAACCACTCAAGTTCAAGTATTAGAGATAAGAATAAATAAACTAATTTAAAATAAAATCCCATGTGTCACTGAAAATTTTTTATTACACAAGGCTTGGAATAATCTCAGACTTCAGACAACTATATTTCAAATGTTCACATAGTTTGCCACATAGAAACAGTATTCTTGTTCAATTGTTCTTCAGTCTTAGGGTTAAAATCAAGACGAATCTAAAGTTTTTATTTCTAAACAAATGAAAGGGGTTGCAGTCCAACTACATTTTTTAATATTTACTATTTTAAAGTATCTATTCTCAAGCTATAAGCTGAAAAGAATACAGTCAATATTCAGTTCTGAACATTAATGTACAGTTCTGTGTCAATATTTCAACACTTTAATCATGTTAAACTTTTAAGAGTTTTAATCTAAAGCTGTAACTTTATCACATTCTGTTGTTAACACATTTAATTGTTACTTCTTCTTTAGTTAACTATACAGAATGTGAGATTTTCAATACGTGCTTGCATAGAAGTGTGCTAACATCTCCTTATCCTAAAAATATCAACATGGTGCTTGTTTTATTAAATGTAAAGCTTTTCCCAAGGGAATCATCTGTTCTTTTGACATGTCCTTCCATTTCTGTGTATGGTATTAAAGTACTACAGGAATCCATTAAAGCAGAGCATATAGTTTTTTAGAGTTTGGTGAATGCAGAAATGAAAGACCTCCTATTATACCCAGTGTGACACTTTGAGGTTCACTGAGTAGCAAGTGATGTGCTCACCTATTTTGTGATACCCAGAAAGCAAATTCTGATTTACTTGGTCTGAACTTGAACTTTTATTTATAAAATAAGCAGAAAATAAAATGAAGCCATGTGCTGAAGCCTTTGCTCAATAAAACCAAAAAGGCTTTGCTAAAGAACAATTTGCGAAATTTCTTTCATGAAAACTAAACAACCTTTCAGTAATAAATTTTTTCCTTCTCAAACTTTAGTAGCATTTTTTGCATCACGATCTACTATTTAAAAAATGTTATCAACCAAAATGTCAAATAATGCCAAATAATGCTAGTGCATACAATCATCACAAAGTTTTGCTTTTAACCCAATCTGTATCATATGTTTATCTTTCGGTATCTCTCTGATGGCTTTTTGTCTTCCAACCAACACATGCTGCAATCCATATGTAGTAGCCAGCTGGAAGACCTGAAGATTTACTATATGTGGTTGCTGTTCAATTTGTTACTCTCCCCTGGGCTGTGACATGTCAGGTACCTGAGACCCATCTAAACAATTTGTTACTCCTGGATGTGAAGGAGCTTAGAAAAAAATTCATTGTACTCTTTCCTTCTTTTCCCGCAGTGTATAATGAGGTGTTCACTATCCTTTACTTGCATTCAGTCCTGGTAGAGCAGCACAGTACTGGTAATACAGCTAGAAGCTTTACTTGTGAGTTTTCAAACCCATTTCCCAGAGCAGAAAGCTTAGATAACTTCTGGTGTCCATCCAAAATGAAATTAATTTCCTAAACTTTTGGATACTTTTGTTCATTGTGAATATAAACGTGCTGTAGGCAACCAGTTAATATCCTACTTAAACAAAGTTTACTTAATATTAAAATGCTTTAATTATATACAGCTGTATACCATTGATATTCTTGGACAGACCTTTCTGCATACAGGAAGATATAAAGTAAATGAACAAGACATGACCTAATACAATACATAACTGTTTCCTTAGTCCCAAAAATGCATTTATTGATTTTGTTTTCACCATCGTCAGAATAATACAAACATTTGTCAGCTGCCTCTTTTAGCACTCAGCCCAGGCAGAACTATGAAATGTTACCCTTACAGATACCACCACAAATAAAATGTTGCAGTATATACCATGATGTCCCTTCCTCAGATATACAAATAAATATAATTTTCACAGAGTAGTGTTAGCAGTGTTGGGACACTTCAGTTGCTATTGGTAACCATAGGGATGATAATACTTTCGGGATGAATTATGTATTAATTGTTTTGTTGAAAAAATGGAGATGAACTTTATTTATGGCTGGGTTTCTCTAAAAGGGTTACAAGGGTTGCTCTTTTATTGTGCACACCAGGTTTTCAAATCAATATTTATACATTTTCCCCAATGCTAATGCAACCCTACCCATTTGTTAAAATAAACCATAAAACCTGACCTATTTACAGTGCTCTATGTATGTTATACCAGCTACTCTATAAACATCTCTGTAGAGAATTAACACTATGGATTCAGCAGCATAATTTATCAAATATGCTATCTGAAAATTAAAGGCCCTGCTCTACAGTCCTTTCCTGTGTGTAACTCTGAAGTGATACGGAGGTCTGCATGAGAATGGGTTACGGGACTGTACAGGATAATTGCTGCCCACAGATATTCAGAAACCTACTGGAAACTTGAAAATCGAGAGTTAGGTTCAAGGATCAGGCCAGATGCTCTGCTAATGTCCAGAAAAAGTAGCCCTTTTGAATTCAAATTTATACCTTCTAAAGAGGTAATTAATGTCTGTGAGAATGTATCTCCACTGTAAATTGCTAGATTTCTTCATACTCTTCCCATCACTCCTCAACTTTGACCCTGCAGAACCACTGTCTACTGAAAGGAGAGGGATTTTTAGCCTACATGGCTCATTCATCTTTAAATCTTTTCTTTTATCTTCTTTTCTTTTCAAAACCACGACTGCTGACAACTGCACTGAGTGTTAGCTGAGTGAGTAGCCTTTATTTGTTTTATTAGAATCTGAGCCCCAACCACCAACCTTATTTCACCTCAGACCTTTTCTCCACATTTAATAAAAATGACTTGGGTCCCTCTCAGACAATTTGCATAGAAAGGATACGTCAAGTGCATAAGTGCGACAGATCCTGTATTCAGTACACCCATATTACAATTTTCACTATGTCCTAATATTAAAAATTCATTTTAGATACATAATGAGAAAAGTGTTTATGTTATAATTAAGAACAAACTGTAAATAGCTGTATTGGGAAATTCCATTTTGCACAATGTGAGAATATGCAGGCATATAACAATGAGACTAACTGGTTCTTCTGTCATGTCTTGGTGCAAAGTAAGAGCAATTGCACTGACCACAACTAAACCTAGAGCAGATTTTTATTGATATGTTTGAAATGATAGACTCAAGAATTGAAAATTAAATTCCAGGACCAGATATAACTTTGGAAATAGGTACATATCTGTCTTGTAGTCCATGTATTTAGTATCTCCTTATCCTCAAAGGAAGGAAGTTTAAATTTGTGTTCAAAAAATACCAGCTGTTGTTTGTTGCACGAGTAAAACTTATACAGTCATATTCTTCTCTGGTGAAGTTAATGGGAGTCTCACTTCAACATGGAGCGTTGACCTATATTCTGCAGGGATTTTCTCCAACAAAGGTAAAACTGGGAACTGAACATACTGGCAAAAATCCGCAAGCAGAGGTTTAAGGTCAAGGGACATCTTTATGGCAGCCAAGACTGAGCTTCAAGCCACCTAACTTTAGTTGCTGCAAGTTGTCGTAAGTTAGTTCTCCAGCTTTCTTATGTAATCACCACAGAAATCAGTATGCCTGGACAGAGGTTCATCTTTCATAACATCAGTGTCAAAGATACATGGACAGGTTGCTCTTTGGGTGCTTGAGTCTCCCATTGACTATCAAAGAGCACAAGTAGATGTTTTATACTTATTAGTTTAAGATAACTGAAACCAGGTGACAAATCCAGACCTGACCCTGATGTCTCGAATATTAAAAGCTCTTAAGCTTTACACACTTATTATTCCGATACAGTGAGTTATTTTTTTACTGAGGGAACACTAAATGGCAATGTATGGTTGAACTAAAGATGACTTGTCAAACATACAATATTTCCATTAGAATACTCCAAGCCTATAAGTAAAGACTTGACTGATCTTGTCTAAGGACCGGGGTTAGCTCTTGGGTGGACGTACAGAGTTCCCTGCAACCCCAGAAGAAACTGTCTGCTTAACCTGAGGTATGGCATAAGCAGCTCCAGTCCTGCAACAACACCATCATTTACAGAGTAAACTAGCAGCAGACTTGCATAGGCAAATGCAAGATAGGACTGTTACTGAAGAAGCAGGTGTTTAAAGATATTGAACATCTCCATTCCTGTGATAAACAGTAGTTACTGATAAGGATTTAATGAAGACTGAATGGTTTTGATATGTACATAGGCAGTTTTCATTATAAGTGAGTAAGAAATTATTTGTTTGCTTTTTCTTCTTGAATATCAAATATGGTCCTTAAGAGAAGATCACTATCCCCAGACACAACTGCTTTGATTGTTAGTATTTAGGAAATATGAGGAGAATGAACAACAAAAATAAGATTTAAAAGTCCCTTTAATTCTCACTGCTCTCTTTGTATTTACTTTTTTTTTTTAAAAAAAACGACTGCATTCAACCTCTGGAAAAAGTTAAATTTAAAGATGTATTTAAGCTGAGTTTTTAGTAAAGTGCTGAACTTATTTGAACTGATTGCTGACAAAAATCCCTTCAATATCACTTAGTATGCACTCTAAACACTTGACGGGCAGGAGAAGATACAAGTGCTCCCTCACTATACCATGAAGAGGCTGGATGCGGTCTGATGTTGCTGTCCCACATGCTACAGATGACAAGATCCCTATATTATCTGTTCTATAAGTGGAGCACTCACACTTATCATTGCAGGAGCTGTCACTGTTACTGTTTCCCGTGTCATATTTGAGGAGACTGCTTAAGATATCCTCTTCTTCCCCCCAATTTAAATGTGGAATTAAACATGATTATTTGTATTCACAGTTGACATAGATGAAATAGAGAAAGATAAAATTATTCGTAATGTTTGCTGTCGGAACCTCTTTGCTATTTCGTGTGCAGTAACAACATCATCAGGTTTTAGATACTTATAAATTAAACATATATACATGCCATTAACCAAATTTGAAACAGCCAATTTCTTCACTTAACCAAAAAGAAGGCAAAAAAATATGTACATGAAAACATGAAGAAAAGAAACACAATAATACCCAGCAGCCTTTACACTTTGGATGATACGGATTCTCTAGCTATAGAAAATGGAATCATACTTAGCTAGCTAAGATATGTTTAGTAATGCCATTCTCAGAATTGTTTCTGGCAAACAATTAAATAAGGGTAAATGAAAGATTAGGGCAGTCTGTATTATTCAGGACTTTCTGTAATGCTTACAGTTCTTGCTGGTCTGTTCTAACCATTTGAATTAGCGCAGAAATGCAGATGTGTCTGGATAAACGAACTTATGTATAAAACAATCCCAGAAATTAAATACTCTGTCTCTTACAGTTTCTCTAAAGGCCATAATAAAGCACACTTCCTGAAAAGTTATTTAGTCATCTGAAATTATTTTGTATCAATGGAATTGCTCAAAAATTAGAAAGCTAGAGAATTGTTCTGTGTAAGAGTTCATTATTTTTGCTTTATCTGACAATTTTTACAAAAATTTTGACTGTATGAATACATTCAATATTCCACCCTTTTTTGAATTTTTTTGCACTTTTTATTTTCCTTGCCTTTGTTTTCTTCCCCTTATTTCTGTGAAGCATTTTTTAGTTCTTTAATATGTTTTGTCACTGAGAAAATGGAAAGTCATTGGTTCCTGAAAAGTTAGAAGTGGCAGAATAATGTAAAACTAAAAGTGAAAAAGGGCACTGAATTTCCCTAAAAAGTTTTAAAAAAGAAGAAAAAATGAAAAATTAAAATTTTGAGTCAAGAGTATATTTTTTAATATTTATTAACTTTTCAGTTTGTGGACATGATTTTTTAGACAGTATTCTGGTTTTTGTAAGAATTTTGACACCATGTCAGAATTAATAGCTTAAGTTATTAAGAAAAAATCTTCCCTGGTGAGTTGTTTTAAGTGCATGAATAGTATCACATTGTTTACACAAATAAATGTAAAGTGATAACTGAAAACAGGAAATAGCTTACTGCAGATTAACTTAAAACTAACATGGACCTTGTTTTAGGTCCCAGAGCAGGCAGTTCTAAAAATTTATTCAGTTTCCCATTACAGATATGAAGGGCCACGCAATCTGCCTTATGTACAGACGAGGAAGCGCAGGAAACAGAGCACAGGTGGGTTTTACACTGGGGAGAACCAGCAGAAAATCAGCACATGGCCCTCTGCAAGACTCGGGCTGCTTGCTCCGTGCCACCTCTGCCTCGGGTACCAAAATGCCAGCGGGCGTGTGGCCACAGCTGTGCCCGTGGCAAGCTCCTCCGGTGTGGTTCAAGGGATTTGAAGTTAATGTTGACTTGGCATGGAGTGTACAGCTATCTAAAATCCCACAGCTTTGGAAAGGGAACACATCATCTAGGATGGCTGGCTGCAACTATTCCCCACTTGCCTCTCCGTCCTCTTCTGCAGCGGATTACTAACCCTTGTGGTGGTACGAGGGAGCAGGTGGCAGCTATCTAATGCCTTGCTACAAAGCCACATGGATACATTTCTCCTGCATGCAGGCACCCCAGGGTCTTCTGTCTTTAACACAGGACCATCTGCTGCTCTCTACTGCACATGTTGGAGAGGATACCAGTGCTTAAAGAAATGGGCAGTAAAAGCACGACACGCATACCTGGGACCAAAACGTCAGCTGACAAAAACAATCTGAAGCTGAGGGGACTGTGCTCTTTCTCAGCATTTTTAGGGTCTGTCCAAGGTTATGAACATGGTTTTAAACTAACCTAGAAATGGAAGATGAAAAAAAAATTTAATTGATGTTTTGATTATTTTCTTGCACGTGCATTGTATGTACAAGTACTATGTTGTACCGTCAAACTCGTTACACTTTCTCTAAGACTTCAGTTTCTTCATCAAATTCAAGAATAAACTCTGTATTTTATTCCGTCCGCACATGACTAAACCAATATAGACTAATGACATGGAGAAATCTGCCAGGTATGCTTCAAATGTGGTACTATATATATAAAAAGACTGCACTTCAGCTAACATATTACAGTGCTACTTTGCTTCAGATCAGTTTAGGCTTAAATAATTCAAGACAGAAAACAAAGACCAGTATTTAAGCTAGCTTCTCTAATCTTCCAGGTCATGATCCTGCTCTTTCACAGTTGAGCACTGATTTTAGTTGGTCACAGGTTTCACCTCCTGAAAAAATCTCATCGTGAAGGCTTCATCTCATTAACTATCTCCACGATGTCCAAAGAATGAATTTGTGGGAAGAATCACAGGTTCTTTGCCACCTGTGAAAAGCAAAAGACAATGTGTATGTGTGCCTCACATGAATGTGAAGGTACCAAATCCAATACAAATTCAGCAAATAGAAATGAGATCTGTCTACTTTCTTGAATTTTAATGATAACACTAAGCTGAGCTGAAGACACTCCTGTAGCAGTTCTGAAGGTCGCAACTCACCTGTGGTACTACATAAAAAAAAAGTAAAATGAACATTATCTTATATGAACTATTAGATCTCCCTTAATAGGAAACTTCTTGAGCTGATCTGTTGGTATTGATGCTTTTGATTAATATTTTTCCACTTCTTTCATCTAGACAGTTATCTCTTTCTTTCTTTCTTTCTTTCTTTCTTTCTTTCTTTCTTTCTTTCTTTCTTTCTTTCTTTCTTTCTTTCTTTCTTTCTTTCTTTCTTTCTTTCTTTCTTTCTTTCTTTCTTTCTTTCTTTCTTTCTT
>Ga0065711_1029378_pt1 | contig 36477 bp, 19 predicted proteins | sample Hoacrofraction12_FD_59098 | JGI IMG/M metagenome (GOLD analysis project Ga0065711, IMG submission 59098) | Hoatzin crop microbial communities from Cojedes, Venezuela - Epithelial fraction 12 v2 (version 2) | ecosystem: Host-associated > Birds > Digestive system > Esophagus > Crop | place... | reverse complement strand
GGAAGGAAGGAAGGAAGGAAGGAAGGAAGGAAGGAAGGAAGGAAGGAAGGAAGGAAGGAAGGAAGGAAGGAAGGATCCCCACAACCAGCCTGCACTGTCCTTGCGAGATGTGCTGTTAACTGGCACAACTTCAGTGCAACCTTTCTCACTTGGTGTTTCAGTGCTGCAAAGCAGAGATGAAACAGGATTCCTATGAGGAACCCTTATGCTCCTAAGCTATAGATAGAGACCGAGGCATATATCTGTGCATGTACATAACAACATATATTCATGAATAGTAGCACATCACATTAAAAAATGTCAGATAAAATTATTTCAACCTTCACCGTATCCTCTGAACGTCTAACTTCACCTCATATTGTAACATTTTATCGAATAACATCCTTTAGCCCTTACACTAATATACCCTTTTTTCATTTTCAATAGTAATTTTAATTAATTCATCCTTTCTGACATTTGCATTTGTCTTTAAATGCCACCAGATAACAGGGGTTTAATCATTCCAAATAGCTTTTTAATTATAGACCTAATTACTTTCGCAGAAGGTTAAGCTGCACAAACATGAATAAAACTGTTTGCTTGTACTCTGTGTTAAGAATGATGTAGTGTTTTCTCATTAAGTATTCTGTAAACTTGCTTGGTCAGTTTTATGTGACATTTGAGAATAAAAAAAAAAGCTCCACACTGTGTATCAGAAGGCTGGAAATAGATTACAGGACAGCTTAACACCCAGCTGTATGGAACAGTCATTGATCTTTTAATTAATCATGAAATCAAATTTAGGCATAATTTTCCATTGCGGTGGTCATTTTTGGCTGACTTCTTTGAAAATGTAAAGGTATATGGCAACACATAATCTTCCTGATGGATAAAAGATTTCTTCTTTGAAAATGTTTCTTCTCGTGTCTTTTTTTTTTTTTTCCCCGGAAAATTTTCCATCATTTTGCATACCCTGTTGGATCAATAGAAAAGAATTTCTTGCTGGAGAGATTCTATGCTTCTACTGGAGGGTAGGCAGTTTGCATAAATATAAACAAGAGTTAGCTTACACTTTACTTTCATCATATATTCTTCTCGAAGGATAGTTTGTCCTTTGTGGGTAAAGAAGTTCTGAATAACATCTGTGTGGGCAGGAGCTCTTTCATTTCTGTTGAAAGTCCTACAAGGTATATTTGTATTTTATATTGTAACTATTGCACTGGAACAGCTGTCTAATTGCATAGTTTAACTTGTACATCAGATGCTATACACTATACTTTTAAAAAATCACAAAGCTAAATTTCACTCAGGAAACTGAAACTTACATATTTTGCTGATTCTCTGGTCCAAATGGGCTAATTAGAATTGGAAAGCCAAAATATATCCTACACCTATGGGCTTGACTCTGGTTGATAGTCTGTATCTCACTAAGGTTAAATAATCTCAAGTTGTCAACATATTGCCTTTCAGAGTTTATTCCACCCTTGTGCCCACTAATGATTTAATCATGTTAATGTGTATATGTTCGTTATACTTTTCCACTTGTCTTGGTTTGATTTTATTCAAGGGAACCTTACTGTTAGGTTGTACTGAAAATATCTGTTGCTTTGGAAAAAACAAACTCTCTTTCAAGGAAGCTAAAATGAAAAATAAGCCTAAGTACAAAGTTTAGGACAAGAAAAAGGATTCAAAGTGTCTTATCAAATAATGTCACATATAGAAAGTATATACTTGAAGATGCTGATGGAATTGCAAATACCTTACTAGCAAACCACCCAGTGGACGTCTCAGTAAATAAGGAATTGTCTGGATGGTCTCACTCTAAGAGTTGCAGTCAATGGCTCAATGTCCTGGTGGAGACCTGTGACAAGTGGTGTCCCTCAGGGGTCCCCATTGAGACCAGTATTATTTAACGTCTTTGTCGAGGACTTGGACGGTGGGATTGAGTGCACCCTCAGCAAGTTTGCCAATAACACCAAGTTGAGTGGTGTGGCTGATACTCTAGAGGGAAGGTATGCTGTCCAGAGGGATCTTGACAGGGAGGTGGGCATGTGCGAATCTAATGAAGTTCAGCAAGTCCAAGTGCATCAAGGTCTTGCACCTGTCCAGAGAATTTGTGGATGCCCACTCCCTGGAAGTGTTCAAGGCCACGTTGGATGGGGCTTTTGCAAGCTGGTCTAGCGGAAGATGTCCCTGCCCAAGGGGGGTTGAACTAGATGGTCTTTGAAGGTCGCTTCCAAACCAAACCTTTCTGTGATTCTGTGATAAACTGCTGAATTTGGAGAAGGTCAAATCATTTGAGATTTTGTTACCTTCAAATGATACACTAAAGATATGTCAGACTTCCTTTTTTTTACTTTGCTTAGGTTTTATAATACATATGAAAGAATAGAATGCTCATAATTTCCCCGCTGTCTTTGGTGTTATTTGGATGTGTTCTAATTTTACACATGTGCAAAATTTATGGATAAAACATGTACTCTTTCTTTTTCTTTCAACAATATAAGCAATTTTTTTTGTTTTCTCAGAAACTGAGGATAGTAAAGAGCAAGATATTTCAGATGAATGGATGAAAGTACAAGTGCTGCATTTAAGAGGTTTTTTCATCTTGGATTTTAAAAGTGTTTTACAAACACTACTTCAAAACTTTTACTAGCAGGCATTCTACCGTATGTTGCCTGGTTCCTTTTAGTTTTCTTAAAATGTTGCATTATTTAAACAGAATAAAAGTAGTATATGAAACAATGCTGGTGCCATAGTGTTTTATGACAATGGTTTGCTCTTACATATACAAATGAACATATTACTAGCAGTAAGTATAGCCGAAAGTATTGTGACTGTCAGTTTCCACTCTAGAAAAAATACTATGAAGCAAAAGTCAATAGAGAAATAATTGTTTAGATACTTAATATGCATGGAGTAATGGCCGATGTGAACCTCATGACATTCAATAAGGCCAAGTGCAACAAGGTCCTGCAGCTGGGTTGGGGCAATCACCAGTATGAGGTAGCCCAGAGAAGTTGTGGATGCCTCATTGCTGGCATTGTTCGAGATCAAGTTGCATGGTCCTTTGAGCAACTTAATCTAGTGAAGGATATACCTGCCATGATTCTGCACTCCACCACCTCATTATCCATTGCTACAAAGGCTGCCGTCAGCTTTCATATTCCTGACCAGTTCTTCCATGCTCGTAAGTATGAAGGCATATCTGAATTATCGGTTATGTCAACTGCCTTTTCAACTTGAGAATTCTTGGGTTCTCACAATGACAAGGTATCTCTACTCAGTCCCCTTCTTTCAGTTGATTAATGATATCTTGCTAAGACAGAATAGTGAATATGGTGGTATCCTGATGACATCTGCCTGTAAGAGAAACAGTGGACCTTCAGATATTTTTGGGTTACTGGTATTATCTTGCTTTTTTTTTTTCCCCTTGGAGTCAGCTTCTGTGAAACCCAAGAATCTGTATCTCTAAAAAGCATGAGGTCAAAGAAGAAAATCCTCCATAAGCGGCTGATGGACTGGGCTCATTTATGCCTGTCAAATCTACTGCTTTTTACATTTCAGATGTTAGACTTTACGACAGGTTTCTGAACACATAAAGGGAGTCACCTGCCTGAGTGTAGAAATGTGAATTGCTTATTTGTAGATACTGAATTTCTAAGCTAACTTTGGTGCACAGAAGCAAATTTAGTTCTAAAACAGCTTTATTGTGCAGGAACAAAGTGCCTCGATTCATAATGACATTGCAGCTGCAAAAGTACAACCAAAAGACTCCCAAAGCTTTGACACATTTTAGATTGTCTGTATTTTCTCATCCTAAGAGAACATATAACAGCACTTTCCAGTAACATTATTCTTGCATGATAGATGCTAATGCTGTTATAGATGACTGCATTTCTCTCTATGCTCTACGTTATAAAAAGATGGGTAGGCCAGATGTAATAAAAACGTCTTGTTTTGTGGTGATTCTCTGCTCTAAAAGCATGCAATTAGCTGCTTGATATCTTTCTGGCCTTGCCCTTATTGCTCCTGCTCAAGACTAATTTGGTAGCCACAGAAGTGAAGTTTCATTAATGCAAGATCAGGTTCTCCTTTGTTGCCCTGTGCTTATAATTTTCTTCTGTGTACTTACAACATTATACTCAGGATGTATAACAAAAGATTAAGCAAAATGTCTCCTAGCTATTCTGATGTCTCAGAAACAAACAATAGGAGGTGGCCTTAAGATTACCACTTATGACTATATCAACCCATTCTTAGAAGTTCTTGTCTCCTCATTTTTTTACCAAAGGAAGGCCGATTAATTTTAATTATTCAAAGGAACTTGAACAATAAAGTGTTTTATAGCAGTATGAAGTACACACCAAGCCAAAACTTCATGTGGGAGCTGCATAGAAAGAGGGAAAAAGAAAATAGATCATGGGCACAGAATTGTGAGCTGCATGAATTTAATTTAATGCTTTGTTAGCTTTCTTGGATAGTTACATTTCAACAATTTTTCTTCTTGATTATTTACACACAGACACTCAGTGCCCTCTGATATGCACTGGTGTATATATGAACCTATGACCCATCTTCATCTGTCCTTCCAGAGAGTCATGAATTGAATGTAAGACCTGTCATGTCTGTCAGACTGAGGCAGACTTCTCAGATATCCCAAAAAGTATCAAGTAGCACCAAATGTCAAAGTATATGCAAATGACAAGACTTTGGTTAGTAAAGCTAGGAGACCTTAGCATTATTCTGCTGGCCAGATAGTGGTATCTACTTCAAGTCGAACAGCTGTTTGGCAGCCATAGACTGTATAGCTCGTAACAGCTAGTGCACGGCTTAAATCCAGCACTTTATCAGGAGGGCAGGCTGGGTGCTCTGGAGCATCTTAGATCCAAGTGGAGACAACTGAACTGATATCTTTTTCTCTCTGTTGGAAGTTTACACACATAGGATAGGATTCAGCTGCCTAAAAGCAAGGCATCTTGTGTCATTTCTTGGTACTGGGGTAGTGTTACATGTGTTTTTCAACTCCTGCTACAGAGGTATGCAGCCATGCATCACACTTGTTGGCTTTACTCTGATGTACTGTATACCCTTGTGCATCCCAGAAAGTATAAGATGTTTCCATTTAGGCAACTGATTTCACTTCATGTCAAAAACTACATTTAGGTGTGTTAATGTGAAGCTAAATTCCACAAATATTTGTTCATTAAAAAATTTGGTTTAGTCTAGCTAGTTTTTTTTTTTCACACAAACTCAATGAATACTACTGATTTCATTCTAAAATTATGTTCGTTATACTAAACTACATGGTATATGAAAAGTAATATTTCAATGCCATGTAAATACTCCCAAATAAACTAAAAATTCTTGAGTGTTCTTGACCTTATCTCATTTCATGAGCATAAGAAAAAATCAGGACTGTTTTAGTAGCAGGCATCAAATTCCTTGCCTCACTGAAAGATATTAAGTGGGTGCTTAGTAATGCAGAAACTTTGTAATGTCTTCATTTTATAGTCAGGTATAAATTTGTCCAGAATAGTACTGTCTGAAGACATCTTTTGTCTTCACCAATGGCAGACATAAATCAATAGCAACAACAGCTATGATTTGTTCTTATGAAAAATTCTGTACTTAGGAACTCCCTGCTTATCATATTTTAAGAAAATGTGGTCATCTCAGTTAATTAGTTCATACAATAAAGAAAATTGATTATGCTGCATGCTCATCTTAACCTGTGCTCATTTGGATTTCGGTCAGGAGAAATAAAACAGGTAAAGACAAGTGAAGCATGAGCCTATCTCGCCGCGGATTTTAGAGAAATGGATATTGTGAATGTTGGAACATTGATACTTTATAGAAATTGCAGGTAGCTTTCAATCATTGCAACATAGCTATTTTTCTTTCTTTTGATGTTTGCTTATCTCTACTTGCAAGACCTAGATCTTTTAGGTTTCTGCACAGCTCCGAAATACAAAAGTCACTGGTGTTATGGGTGTTTATGTCATCATTCTTCATACACTGGGGACTTATTCTTAAAAATGTAATTGACTCACATATTGCTGACACAGTAAATCCTTGCATAGTCTTGTCTAAGTCATGCAGTGGCATAGAACTTCAGTCCAATGGTAGGCAAAGTTAGCATTTATAAAAATAAAAGCATAATCAGCTCTCCTGTACAGAAAAATTCAAATGTTTTCTTCATATCTTTTGTAAGAATGAAGAACGTTTAATTAGTCAAGATAAATACAGTAGCTGGAGTCAGTATTCCCAAACAGGCGAAACTAATTAGTTATCTGGTGCCAAGACATCATATGAGCATCTTGTTTTCAGAACAGGCTAATGCATACGACATATTTCTACAGTTAATACCATGCCAGTGTTTTGCTTCTCAGTGAACTGAAGTGACATGGCCCATGTTAAAAAGTAAAACTTTGCTTATATAGTTTTAAGAAAAGAATAAATTACGTTGTGTTGTTTTAGAGTGAAAACATTGTTGCCACTTAGCAAAACATGTAATTTCGATTTCACCATGTTCCACCAGGAAATCAAGCTGTTGGCAGATTTCCCATTTCACTTCAAGAACATCCCAGGATAAACCAGGTGGCAGATGAAAAAGGGGGAGAAAGGACAAACAAATGTGGTAAGCACAGGGCATTATAACGTTGTGCAGATCTAATAGCTACAAGGTAAGAATTTATAATGGTAATTAATACATAACTGATCAAGGGATGTCACCAGAGAAATTAATTTTTCCTACTGACACATTTTTGTACACAGGATTAAAATGAAATTATAGTCTTATTTCACAAAGACTCTCTCATGGAAGTCTTTTGTTTCAGTGAAGTTCTGAGTATGGAAATATTCCAGACTACTGTGTCTTTTCAGATAGGTCCTTCTGCCTTTATAGATGCAGCATATTTGGCTAGCGCTACTTTCCCTGGTGTGAGTAGAGAAGTTCTTAAGAAGGGTTGCTTTTTACCAGAAGCCATTGTGCTCTTTGCAGTGAAATTTCAATGTGGAATCTCCTTAGACCTATCGTGAGCCACCAGTGTGGATTGTTTGGTTTTCAAAGACACAGAATTCCTTGTTTTAGTTGTCTGAATCCCTTTACAATTGGACAAAAGGTTGGCATTTTGGCATTTCTGTACTGTCTTGACAGGTTCTTACAACACTGTCAAAAACAACCAGCAACTTTTGTAGCAGACAACTGTACAACTTTCTCATTTTACATTTTTACATTGACTCCTATTATTTGCTGACAATTTTGTATTAAAAAAGAAAATAGAAAAAGCTTTTTAAAATATGTAAATCATATAAGCTGGAGTAGTGCTTACAACAAAATATCAAATTTGTTTGATTACCTACAGAGATTAAACTTACTGGAGAAAAGGAAAGATTTTAATTTCATTTGCAAAGTATAAATTCAGGGAGACTCAGTGACATTGAGATAATAAATATAAACCTTTGAAAGGTTTTCTCTTTGAAAGGGAAAAATCTCTGAATTTGGCCCATAGACCCCTTCATAACCCTTAACTGAGAAATGACAGCAGCTGATATGTTGACTGATAAATTAATTCCTTTTGAAAACCAAATGTTACAGCGTTTACTAAAAATTAGAGGGAACTGCATGTTTACAAGATGTAGATGAATAATTCATTACAAATAATTTATTCAGTGAATTTCAACTCTTCCTCAAATTGGGTGAATTGTACTTATCTTAAATATATATTCATTAAAAGAACAGCTTCAGTGAATAACTCTGTCCATTCTCTCAATAGAAGTATGATACCAGGAGTGTTCAGAACAAAAAATATTTTAATTTTAATTCAGAGAAATAGATAATATTTTTCATTATGTTATAATCATTTTAGAAATATTTCTTAGAGCTTTTCCCATTGAAATAAGAACTGAACAAGGTAACTGCTGACATTAGCCATCAACTTTTCCTGAAAGTTCTTTGCTTCTGTGAACACAGATGTACTTGTTTCTACTTGTACTCTTACACATGCCCTGAATATGACTTGCATTTTTTTTTTTCCATGACAGTTTTTCATAGTCAATTCTAGTTCCTGGATAGTGATCTAAGGATTTAATTTCTGGAAGACAAATGATCAAAATTATTATACAATAATGGTTTTGTAGCAACTCTGATTATTTCACTGGTTGTTTTCTTTCAATACAGAAGCACCTGAGTTTTATTTTTGATTTCCCTTCTCTAGCACCAAGTTTCTGTTGTCTTCTGGGACACAGTATTTGTTCAGCCCAGTTCCACTGTTGCCTCCATATTGTATCCTCTACAGGTCATCACACGAAATTTACACTATTGTTTTAGTGGACTTGGTCAAATTTGTTGTTCATCTTTTGTAACACTGTTATTATGTTTAGTTGCTGATGCTTGAGGCAAGCAGCTTATCATATATCTAATAAAATGTCATTCTTCATTGTCTGTGATCTTTTCCAAAACGTTCTAAAACAGAAATATAATATATGGTCTTGGAATGTGTTGTTCAGTAATTTCCAGGAACAGAAAGTAGGGGATGGATTAATTTTTCTCCTGAACATGTCTTGAGTTAGGGATTGCTTTGGATCCAAAGCTAATTAGACAACACAAACAGAATAGACTTCCAGGAGGTGTCTGAGCCTTCTATTTAGAAAAAGCTCCTTATAAGAGCTAAATGAAAAATTGATTTATTTTTATTCAGTTTGGTTGTTGAACTGAATCCTAATATTTGTTCAGATTTAGCCTAATTTAGTTTCTGGTTTTGATGTACTGGGAAACAAAAAGAAGCCCATAACACAGTGTCATGTTAGACTACATGTTTCACGCTATATAAAATGTTTCATTTTCAAATGAAAAGAAAAATCAATGAGTAACAAACTAGATGCACATGGCAGGTGAGGGCCATCCTTTAAAAAGTACTTGGCAATTACCAACAGGGTGAAAATAAAACCTTGGGTCTCTTCTTTTAAGCAGGTGATAAGAAATGCTTAATGGGAACTAATGTAGCCACTAAGCATCCCAGCATGGAAACCAGTCTGCCAAAACACCAATCTTTCCAGCTACAGCAGGGATTGTTGGATTATATACTTACTAGTTATATCAAAATTTTGTCTATATGCACAGCATTTGTGGTTCGTGGTGGCCCCTGAATTTTGATCTCCCTGTCCAGAGGTATTGGAGCAAATTACAGGTCCTTTGTTGCCCACACATTCAAGTTTTATTTCAACTGAAACCAGAACATAAGGAAATGTTGCTAACCCAGATTTCATTGCAATATGCAGGCAAATGGTTCCCCAGCTCCCCAGTAGGAACATATGCTCTGACTTGGGAGGGAGACTATTCAGCCAAATTTATAGAAACAAGCTTCTAGTAGAGCAAGTATCAGTGCTCTTGACTCTACTCCAGTGAATGTACATCTCCCACTTCCCCAGTGAATATGGTAGCTTCCAGATTATGCTGCTGTGGTAAAAACAAGTATTTCCTTCGTACTCTGAAGTGTAACAACTCAAAGACAGGACTAAAAGATCTATATTATTCTTACCTATGTTATTCTTATCTGCAGTCCACACACCCTCAGCACAAATGAAGGTGATGCAGGGGTAGAAAGAGGACACAACTGTTGTGGTTCACAATGCCCGGAACCTCTTTAAGTTACTTTTACCATTTTCAAGGCCCAGTCTGAAAATGGGCTGCTCTGACTACTCGTGTTTCCCGCAAAAAATGAATTCAGAATTCAGTTACAAACTATCTGCCTTCTCTGGTTTCTCAAAGAGCAGTTCAAAAGAAGCTATTGGATGCATAGTGTGAGCTCGTGACCTGTCCCAGAGCTGAGCTGCAGTATCACAAATGGAATTATCACCACAATTCACAGTCATGGCAGAGACGTCAAAGAAAACTGATGGCTTGGAGACTGATGGCCCCTCAAGTACATGGCTTCCTCACAGAAGAATATTAGCAGTGCAGTAGAGCACTGAATTTTCCATGAATAAGTAGTCACTATGGTACTCTGAGGCAGAAACAAATCCTTTTCCTCTTCTCTGTCTGTAAATCTTTAAAGTTCTTCTTATACATTTTTAAACACATAATAACCACAATAAAAATCTACTACCTTTGATGGGGATGAAGTCATTCGCTTGGCCTTGCTTTACATGGTTATTTTGCAGCATCCGTGGAGTGCAATGTTAATATGCGTAAGATAAACTGCAGCATGTAGCCTGAAAGAGTCATTGCAAATTTCCCATGGATTTCAGCGGTCTTCATCTACAGAGCAGACATGCTTGAGTACAAAGCAGAATATCCACTATGCCGTTGAGGAATGTACAAGACAAAGAAACCACCCTTCTAGAGGAGTATTCTCTCTTCCTTCTAGAGAGAAGGAGAGAAGTGACACTCATCTGCTTGGATTAACAATGTGGGGCAATTAAAACTGTGATATTTGAGCTGTATCTACCACTGCACAGCACCTAGCCTCAGCAAACTCAGGGTATAACTGGAAACTAAGAGAAGGTGAATGTTATTAAACTTATTTGTCTGTTTTCAGAACAAGAGTACAATAGAAAAACTGAGCACAAAATAAGAAGGGACCTAAAACACAGAAGAAAGAAGGCTCACAAGTCTTCTGTAAGAGTACACTGCTCACTTAAATTTGAAGTAATTTGTGGCCCTAGCAACATGAAATAAAACATAAAATAAAAGACTAAATTAAAAAAATAGTCTGGAGAAATGTCAAATGGCCAAGTTACATATGTTACATATAAAGAGTTTTGAAGAGGGCTTGCTGTATTTTCAAATTATTTTAGGCTTGTGTGAAGTGAAAATTTGAATAAAAAAATAAATTGTGTTTTGAATTCTGAGCTTGTACAGATGCTTGTGTTTTCTTTGCTTAATCTTTTTTTTACTTACCATAAGATAATTTAATGTGGTTAATATAAAATAAATATATTTCTGAAATAAAACAAGAAGAAAGGTTTATGATTGGCAGAAGAATGAGGCAGTGGGAGAACAGCTGCTTTCTCTGTGCATTTTTCTTTTATGATGTCTGTTACCTTAAGATGTCACTTTCTGTTTCGTCTTTGGGTATGGGCTGTCACAAAAGCTTTATATAACCAAAGCTTGCAATGAAGCTGCACCGTATGTGTGCCCTCTCTTCAAGCACAGCCATGGCACTGAAGGTGACACCTCACTGCTTCTTGGCTCGGAAGAGAGACCTCTGTCTTCCAAAAGTCTCTGGACATCAGTGGGGTATATGCACATGCCTTCAACCTCTACTGGGCAAATTATTTTAGGTAGGAATAATTCCTCTTCTTCCTCTTGGCTGAGTAGAAAGGACACAGGATGCCCTTGTTTATGATAACAGTGCCAGTATAGAAAGGGAGATTTTTGTTATCCTTTTAAAAAAGAGATTGATTGCATTTTGCATAGTAGATGGTCTCTTGGTATGGAACTACCTGTTGAACTGAATGCAACTGAACACAGACCTAAGGGACATAAATACTCCTATATATTAAAGTACAAGGCTTATTTTTTTCCTTTTATTGTTTTTTAATCTGACTGTGGTCTGACTACCTTAGTGCAGACATATATCTTCATGCATGTAACTGTGTTTTTCAACACCAAATTTCACACTAAGTGCAGCTACTATCATTTCAAATATATTAAATTAACTATATAAAAACCAGTTGGCAGGTTATTAAAAAACCTCTCTACCCTTCCAGAAGCATAAGTTGCATTCTTGGCCTTCTTCCTTAGCCAGTCTCTGAGGTAAGACAGCAGGCTGTCCCCATATGCTGCTCCCGCCATGGATGGTTAGATTGCCTCAGTGACTCTGCCTCAGTGACTAGTCTGGATTATACCTGAATTAATTTCATCACATTTCTCCCATCACTTCAGCAACAGCAACAGGATCTCTCTGAGATGTTGCAGTCAAAAATATCCACGTCTACAGCAGTTTGCATTTCCCATTAACCAATTCTTCATGATAGATGCCTGTTAAAGGCAGGTACAGTGTGGTTTCCTTCCTTGAAGAAACAAAAAAATTGATATATTTGCATTCAGGAAAGGAATAAAGAAGTGGAAGAGAGGACTGAGAGTTTCTTATTTCATCAGGTTTAGACCATGTTCCAATCTGTCTGCCAATCAATGCAGGCTGTTATGACTTGCCTTTGTTATAGACTAGCAAAGAGGAGGCAATTACATCTCAGAGACTTGTACCTAGAGGCATGTATCTCTCAGGGTTGTTCATCGTATACACTATTCCTTGCTCAGGGCTGTGCTTACAGGCACAATTTAGCTCACAGGTATTCGAGTTGTCTACTGGGTTATCTAGTCCTCTCCTGTGCCAACAGAAGAGGGCTCCCTTTCATGTGTTCCAAAATGCTTTGTCCATTTTCTTTTTGAACTTGACAGCATAAATTACTTTCTCAATTTTGCACACAATTCTGGTCACAGTAATGAACATTTCACTTTTCAGTCAGTCCTCATTTAGATGCAAACTCTGCTCTCAAGATGTGCGTGGCTGATCTTGATTAAGATATTCTTTTCTTTTTATATACATAATCATTTGAAGTTCCATGAATATGGGGAAAGAATAACATTGGAGTGGAGATCTGCCTTGCAGATCTGAGAGGAAAATTCCAACCTTTTGATTAGAATCATCCTTTTCGAACATGACATAAGCAGTTCAGTAGTCTATTTTGTGTCTCCTACAATAAGGGACAAAGTATGCAGTCACTCTTACGGGATGGGCCAGATTCTTTCATGCCTGAACCGCCCGAGCCCTACTTACTTGATTAGGAATGACTGTTTATAAATTAAGCTATTTTATAAAAACAAAAATAACATGACCTGGCTCACTGGCTCAGATTATGCATTCGTATACACAAAAGTTGATTTGATATGCTTAAGGGCTGATTTCAGTGAATACATAAAAGTGTGAGAGAGGGACAGAAACAGAGAGGAGCCTGCTTAAATTGTAGAACATGCGGGACAGGTATTTAATCCATTAAGAAATTCTGAACTCTGCTCAGTAAATATTTCTCTTTCGCCTGGGAATTTCATGGACCCGTTTAGTCAAGGTGAATTGGCTGCAAAAGGGTATTGAAAATTCCAGATACAAATATCTCCCACACCAACAGCCATCAAAGACTTTACCTCCGTGTGCCTACAGGAATAAGAATTTCAGCATAATTGTAACCAAAACCTCTTCATGTTGACTAAGAAAAAGAAACATATCAATCTTTCTAGAATGTTCTGAAAACAACTACAAGATTATTAAAAATATTTAAAATTGTTACCCACATTTAATAACAGCCTATTCCCTTTCGTCAATATTAACATAAAAAGGTCAATCTTGGTTTAGTGATTCTGAAACAGTAAAGTAAACCATGCTTACAATCTCTCCAATTAAACATTATAACTTCGTAGCAACATGCAATGTCACAGCAGAAATGTCACTGCTGTGGACTTCTGGTAACATTCAAGACATATTACAAATTGCTATGCCTCCTTCTAAATCATGAGAGCAACATTGTCCCTTTAAAAGGAAGGCTTCTGAAATCTAAAGGACAATGCTAGCACACAGTCCTTCTCATGAGAACAATATGGACTTTCAGTCAGCTACGAAAAAAAGTCTAATATTGGCCCAAGAAATGCTTTAGGAGCTGTAGAAGCTGTTATGCTGCTCCAGGAGTTCAACACACAGCATTTTCGCCCAAGGCTAGACACGAGACTGGTTGCTGCTCACGCTTTCTAGGCTGTGAATGAGGGCAGGGGGAGTTCCAGCAATCCAGCCCTTTGACTCCAGCACTCCAAGGCACAGATCTCCATCTGAGTAGGGTTTCTTTTACCACAATGGTTTCTATCAACTATTCTATCTACTATTTCTGTAGTCTGTTATAACCAACTTTTTCTCATCTCTAAGCAAGTTCAGAGAAATGTGATCAACTGCTACTACCTTCAGCATAGAATAACGTATTGTGGAATAATTAAATCAGTAAAACCATAACAGCAAAATATCTGGCTTAACAACTTTAAAAAAATACCTCACAACTTTTCATTTCCTTCAAACATACCCATTTTTACAACAAATATGTAGGAGACCGCTATTTAATATTTTACACAGAAAATCACATCCTCACCAGTACACAAAGATAAGGTTCTTTCAGATCTCCAGGTTTTAAATCCTTCATGTCTATCTATCATCTTAGCAGAGCTTCTCAGGATTCAGAAGAAAAAAACCTATTTCACATTCTCATAAAAAATAATTTCTCTTAATAGTTATTATGGTTCAACCTGGCAGCCCGTAACTAACACCACACAGCCACTCACTCTCTTCCCTCCCACTGTGGGACTGGGGAGGAGAATGAAAAAAACCCCATAAAACTCATACCTTGAGATAAAGATAGTTTAGTAGGACAACAACAAAAAAATAACAATAGCAACAGCAACAAAAATAAGAATAGAATATGCAGAGCAAAGAATACACAATACAATTTCTTCTCACTGCCCGATGAACAACTTTCAGCTGGTCCCCAAGCAGTGAGCATGGAACTCACGGATTTCACAGATTTTGCCGAATTTGTGGATTTTCACTGAGCTTGCAGAAGACGACCAAACTCACAGAACTAGTTCAAACTCACAGAAAAGTTCGAAGTTCTCGAAAAGAAGTTCCTGCTCCCTGGCCAACCCCCTTTTATACCGTGAGCACGACGTCTATGGCATGGATAATTTCCACTGCCCAGCTTGGGCTGGCTGCCTGGCTATGCTCCTTCCCAGTTCCTGCACACCTGCTTATTAGCTGAACATGGGTGACTGGGAAAACTCCTTGATTTCTTAGCAACAACTAAAACATTAGTGTTATCAACATTCTTCTTCCACTAAATCCAAAGCACAGCATCTACTGGGAGGAAAATTATTCCAGCTGAAACCAGGACAAAAGTCAGTCTCAAATTCAAGTGATCCAGAAGATCATGAGGGGTGCTTTCCCACTGCTTCCATGGACACAAATATGAAATTATTTTCTGCAAGAAGTCCAGTAAGCAGAAATTCATCAAAGAGACATTTGGTGGTAGTCCTTTTCCAGAATAGAGTCAGAAACAGGACTAATAGAAAAGTATAAAAATAAAGCCAGAATATACAAAGCATTTTATCAGAAGTTCCCTGTGTGGTTTAGTCCCTTTGTATCTCTGATAAAATTCTTCAAATATAATATTTTCATTATTCAGCTCTAAATGTTATAATAAAAAAATAGCTGGGTTATGTGTTGCTTGTGTAAAGAAAAAGAATTGTCATGCATCACTTTTCCCTCAATTGTGACAAAAAGCCCAAAATCTTCAAGAATAGCTTATAGATCCCATGTTTTTATATATATAGTTACATAGACACTTTTTCTTTCGACTTTTTATTGCACTTAAATAAATAAAATAACAGTGACACCATATACATAACAATTTACAGTGAATTTTGAATATGTTTCCAATTCCATTGCTCATCACTGTTTCACAGCTGAAATCACTGGTAGAAGCTTGCTTTCTTCCAGCTATTAGTGAAATTGCTTCAGCAACCTCACTTCATAGAGACCTTGGAAATAGCTTATGCACACATTCTAAGATATAAACCTATGGTTACGTAAGGAAAGATGCTGGAGTTATTTCATAATCTTTAATGCTAATGATCACTACAAGTAAAATGCTATAAACAACATGTTTATATGCATAAGTCCTTTCCACAAACAGGCCCAGGACTTATTTGTGAATCACAGTCAGTAGTTTCATAGCAAGCCTATATGCATATGAAGTAAAAGTGTATTATTTATCTGATGTTTGCCAAGCCAGGTAGGGAAATGTAATTTACAGTAAGAAATCCTAGATATGGGTTCTTTCAACTGTCATTCAAATTAAATCATTCCCCTCATTTAAATTAACCAGAAATATTTTGGTTTTCGTATTTCAAAATGGCTGAAATATATTGTTTTTTTTCCTCTCTGTGTAAAACTAAAATGGCGCAATAATAATGTTTTTTTTAAGAATATTTTTAAAGATGATAATTTAATTAAAAACATTTTTGGCACTAGTATATTAAGAACACGACATTGCTCTGCATTAAAATCTTTCCCGCACTTACTTTCAAAGAAGAAGAGAGTCATAAGGCAGCTGCCAGATTCTTCATGCTGTCCATTTGCTCTGTGCGCTACATTCCACAGGAAAAAAGGTACATTAATTGCCAATTTCCAGTAGTACTGTATAGGTTTTATTGAAGTAGGTGTGATTGTTTGGAAGCACTAGAGACAGTGGGGAGACTAGTATGCTCTGCAATGATTAATTACCTGTGTTTTTTTATTTTTCCCAAAAAAGTGACCATGAAATGGCACTTCTAATCCCTACATATTTGTTGGATGTCTGCTAATACGGTGAATAAAAGCTGAACCTCTGAGGATCTAGTCCTCAAAGAAGACTTTGCTAACCAAAATGAAACAAAAATCTCCTCAATTTGGATGTCACAGTAGAGTGTGATTATTTTAAACTCTGGACAAACTATGTAATTTTCAATGAGCTCAGAGAGTTTCCCAGAAAAGCTGAGCTGAAAACCTCCTCTGTGGTTTCCAGTTGTTGCAGTCATCTTATCCTGTTGGATTTTCCCCCTGCAATGAACTGTCACTTATACAGGACACTTAGCTATGGTAACATAATTGTTTCTGCTGTGTTAGAGTACCTCATCGACTCACCTTTATATTTTTTCATTTATCTTTATGGGTTTCTGGGGAAAATTACAAACCGAGGCTTTTAGGTTGCACAGCTGAGTAACTGGGTTCATAGCTCCAGTAACAATTTCATAAAGTCTGTTCATGAAGAAAAAAATCAAGCAAAAGTCCCATTTATTTTCAGATTAAATTGTGCAACTCAGAACATGAGAAATTCGTACAAAAAGACTCATTATCCAAAAGTACTTAATTTTAAACATTTATCCTTATGTGCTGCAGCCAAAGTGGCCGTCAAGAAAAAGAGGATTCTTTTTAAAAATGACCAGCTAATTGGTTTGACTTTTCTTGTCTGACCACTGTACAGACCTCCATGTAGAGAAGCAGCTAAGCACATATGTATTTTCAGCCTTGTAACCCTTGAGTAATCCTTTCATATAGATGGTTCACCTGTTTTTCTCGAAGAACTCGAATATTTAAGGTCCAAGTTTCAATGGGATGTATTATATCAGAAAAAAAGCACTTTAGAAAAACATGTAGGATTTTTTTGGTGATTCTAATGATTTCTCTTTCATTTCATTTTGGTTTTATTTTTCTTTGATGTCAGCTTTTAGCCCTGCTCTTTTGAATGTCTCTGTTTTGTAACTTGGAGCACTGCTGATTAGAAGAGCAGGAAGCAAGGAAATGTGGAAAATGAAGTCACTTGACACAACAGGATGAATTAATTCAAGGTGAATTTAAATATTGACCTTTGATTTTAATTCATTCAACAGAAATGTGCATATTATAATTTCTTAGTGGAAGAACGAGGCAGAGAAGAATGGTGCCATCCTCTAGAGTCAGAAATCACAATTTTACTCTTCACTCCCTCCCCAAAATATCAAATTATTTTGGTTGTTCCTTTGGAGCTCTGAAAAGGCTGTGGACTGCTCAGTATTAGCATCTCTTATACAGGAATTCAAACAACTCATTAATTGCTTTTGAAAACCCGGATCAGATATTTTTTCCACTTTTTTTTTACTATTATTTTTGTGACAAAAATCCTTTTCACGACAGGCAGATATTCATAAACTAAAAGCAAAAAGGTTAGGAATTCAGCTTCTTTCTTTTAATTTTTGATGTTTTAAAAGCAGAGCCACTAAAAAAGAGGAAAGGAAAATTTCCCTGTTATTACTTTCTGATTGACATTTTTTTCCAAGGCTGTTTTCATTGAAACTTGCAAAAACATGGAATCCCTAAAACAGCTATATAAGTCTACGAAGTGTTTGGAAACCCTGTAATTGGAAGTGTCTGTAGGTTTCAGAATATGCTTCTCAGCTATCATTGAGGTTTGCTGCTTTCATTGTACTTTAGTCTGCCAGCTGTATCTGTTCCAAAAGTACAGAAACAGACTTGTTTAAACTCAGCCATTGTGTATTGTTTGTGATGTGTGCATAACGAATTCTGAATGCAAATATATGCTGTAAAGTGACATACTGAAAACCTGTATGACAAGCAATAGAGCTGCACAACACAAAATGCGGTTTTCTAGCATAAATATTCACTTGCATCAAATATATACGAACTGTTCAAAACAGAGCATTGTAATTATGGACTGTTTGTTACTCACTCAGTTTCAGCTATTTGAACTCCTTCCTTTGAAATTTTTGACCTTAGCTGCAAAAACACCCCAGGAAGAGTAAATATCTGACTTGTAAGAGTTACTCATCTGTTCTGCAGCAGCAGAGTATTTTCTGCTTAAATTTGAAACATTTAACTCCTGAAGTAGTTCGGAGACAATAGCTAGGAATTTTTTTGTGTGTTTGTTTTTTTTTTTAAATCTGAAACAAATGAAAATGCCACTCCCTGAAAGCAAAAAGGGGTTTTATATTTGTAGGAACATGAACAGCATTTATCCCAGACTGATTGAAAATGTAAGCTAAGCAGTGGTACAGGAAAAGGCAAACTTAGACATGCAAAGCTCTGGTATGTGTGAACAACTTTATAATTCAATATGTGAAAGACTCCAAACTCTGCTGGAGCCTTAATAATGTTTTCTTGTCTCTTGAGTTGGTGGGCACACTGTGGGTACAACTGATGTCACTGTGGCATTCCTCTGAGTTGCTGACTTGCACCAGTCATGCCTGCTGTTGTCTACTGCTTCAGATCTTGAGCTTCAATTTCGTTCCCTAAAGGTATTTTATGATACTTTATTGAAAAAAAAAAGGAGCTTAAAAACAGGAAAGTGGTGAAGCTTAGTCTATCTGTTCAACTTAAATCAGTTGTCCATGCATAAGAAAAGAAGTAGCAACTCACTAAATTGTCTTATTCCATTTGCTTTTTGATTACAAATGGCTTTATCTTCAGTTTAAGAGTTGTCACAATAATGTGTCAATTCAGCTGGAGACACACAGTTCTTAAAAAGAATGGAAAAGAACATCAATATTTGAGAGTTTGACTGAAATGAAACCTGCAGAATATCCCAGAGATAATAGAAAAATCAAGACAAGAAAATAAGACAGCATCATTAGTTTGCAGAATTTCTTGTCAACAGCTTGGAACTCTACCAACTACATTCAGTTCAAACGCTGTGAGCAGCCTTGGCTTCTTATCCCTCTTTGCAACAAACAAACCCTACCAGAAATGAATGGAAACAAAAGCCGCCTGGTTGTTAAAAGACAGACAAACACACAGACGCACATGCGTGCACACAAACACAATGGCAATCATGTGAAATCAATGATACACAGAAGGCACACAGGATCAGATTCCACCAGATTTTTATGTATGGAGATACCTTCAATGTTGTGCTGCTGTATTTCAGGGTGTGACAGTAGTTGCTCCTGCATTTTGTTGAATGTCTCCTGTACGCCAAGAATATGCCCACTGGAATACACAAATTCTCTGCTTTCTGTGGCGTTAGTGCTGTGGAGCTAAGCACGGGTGTATCAGACACTATGCAAATGATACTCACATTTAAATTTCTAGGGAAAAAAGAAAACCAAACCAACAAAACCCACCACCCTATTACATGCCTAAATATTGGCAGTCTACTGTTTTTCGGTGTTGTGTCTAATTTTCCTGCTGGTTAAGCAGATTTTAGGTACACTTGTCACATCCAAAAACAGAAATCCACTTTAAATGAGCTTGCAAGTGTTAATGTTAAAATATGCAAACTCACTTTCTGAGATATTAGTCCAGATACAGGTTCTTAAAAATAGATAAATGACATATAAAATTCAATCTGTAGCTATAACTTACTGGAAAAAAAGGTTTCTTCTCCACTAGAATGCAAGAGCATCCTGTCTTTCACCACTCTCATAAACACAGAAAAACATACTGGAAATGAAAGAGACTGTGCTATAGGTGTTGAAGGTCAGGAAAGCCACCTTTAACCAGTCCTCTGAAGAAGACACTGTGATACATAAGCCTTTCTCAGAAAACCATATATTTCCCAAGAATTTGTCAAATTACAGTAATTCTAAGCCCCTGTTGTACATATTACTCCATGTTGAGTGCTACAGTAAGACTTAAGAAAGTACAGACTAACCATCTTAGTTAATTTGATAACTAGAACTTCATTATATGATTATTCACAAGGACAATTTTGAATAGGATTAATATGGAAGTATGGAAGATGATACCCAGTCAGTGCAGTTGTTGACTATGTTGTCTCAGATGCACCCCTGCACCAAACTTAGATGATCGCTACCACGGAATTAACCTTCCTAATTCAACAATTTGCAAACTGTTTGTGAGTGATTTACTCAGTTGCAATTGCAGATGGTATAGTGGTATTGTATTTAGACACATACTTTAGTCTTCAAAGTTGTCAGACTGACTCTCTTCCTGAGAATCAAAATTCATTGAAAAGTATGATAATTTAAAAAAAAAAAGTTGAAATGCCAACTAAACCTGACATTTAATGCTGCACTTTAAGCTCCTTTCCCTTTCTTCAGGGGCTGAAGTTGCAAAAAACATTCAGGAATTGTTTATGTCGATATTCTGTGTATGTTCAGGGTTTTACTGTAGGTTAAACTTAATCACGGTCAATAAGGACTGCAAAACATGGCTGTGGGTGTAACACAGTTTTTTACCAATTCATACAGTAATATAGTGATTTTACACCATCAAATGCTCTCATTTGGAAATGCACTCTTTTCAGAGGCTGCTTTTTACATACAGAGCTACTATTATATTAGAAACTCAAATTATACATTTTCCTCGCAATTGCTCAAGAGAATCAATTTTCTTTGATTCTTTTGCTTTCCAGGCAGCTGTTTGTTTTAGGCTTGATTTAACATGCCAGGGTGTGTGAAACCTTGGGTTGATACCAACAGGACTCTAGTCAGAGAATGGGACTTGAAATTATACTTATGGTGCATGCTTTTTCTACTCTTTCGTAACAGTTCCTGGTTACACACTATTTCATTTTCTCTTACAGAGTGCTTTTGTGATCATAGGCAGCATTCAGCCACAGTGTTGTTTGTGCCCTCTTTCAGCGTAGTTGACACAGTCATTTTCTAGAAGACCTTTTATTGCAAAATTTCTCTTAATGTGTTAGTTCCTCGCATTTTTTAATATATTTATATACCTGCAATGCTTTGACATCTTAGTTACAACACCTTTTTCATTTTCTCCTCCAGAAAATTGGAGTTTCTGACTTTTTCCTCCTTTTCAGTAACTGTTGCGTTCCCAGACAAAGACATCAGCTGTTTACCAGAAATATCAACTTGCTTTTTGTAGTTGTCTTTTCATTTTCTCTACAGATACCTGCTACATTTACAGCCATGCAAGCTGACACCAATGCAAATCTTTACAAGCCTTTACATTTTGTGTGGTTTTAACTTACTTTTTTATCTTAGATCATTTTAACTAACTAATTAACTTCTAAATATTTTTTATGGGTGGTTTTAGACAGTTGATTTGCACTACCTGTGCTTTTCACCTTATTGCCTCTCTGTTTTGATAGTCAAAGAAGTTATATTTGTATTTTCTTCTGGCATATCTATGGGGTTTTCCTCTACTAGCCTGTGTACTTTCTGTTCCTCTTTTCACATGAAGAAAAATAGTTATTGCAGTTGGAGTCCTACTCTAGATATGAATACAGGTTATTGGAACAGAATTGCTTCTAATTTGTTTTGAGTGGAATATTTGCTCCTGCTGATAATCCCCCTCTTTATCGTCTCCCAACTGATAAAGTATATTCTGAGTTTTTTATGGAATTGGCAATGATGTTAGTCAGTACTGCCGTCAGTGTAATGAAGACTGGACTCTAGCCTTAAATCTTAACAGTACGTTATGTTTTTATTTCCTACACTCAGTACATTTTCCCCAGGACATCACCTGCCTCTTTTCTCCTTTATTTGTTGCATCCTGTTTCTTTTACATCTGCACTGTACTTCACTAAGCGTATGTCTTTGGATATTAATTATTTGTAAGATTTTCTGCTTTAAAATTATTTCTCTTGGTCTTGTGCTTAATGAAAGCAAGTGATTGTTGAAACTTGCTGTCAAGATGTACAGGCTATAATATTCAGCTGTTTCTTTACAAACTTGACAGCACTGCCAGTAGCCATTTTTCAGAATCTTCATTTTGGAAATGTTTTAATCAGACCTCTGGGTTACATTATGCTGTGCACAAGAATCCTACTGCAGTCAACCGTATCTTAACCACTGCCCAGAAAATTCTCTGTGATTCCAACAATTTATCCAGAAGACGCTGAGTCAGAAAATAAGATGCAATATCTTATTTGTTTACAAAGCAAATGCCAAGTAGTTATACTTGTGCTATAGAGCTCAAACAGAAATGTCAATTTGCCTAGCTCATATCTAGGAACACAGACATGGGATAGTCCTAGAGGGCAACAGGAAGGACAAAATAATCCCTGCATCATTTGGCCCAGACACTCCTGTAGGATAAAGAAGAATGAACAATAAAAGTCTGAATTGTCCACAGAAATGGAATGGGAATATGAGTCTCGATGTGTGGAATACAGAACAGGTAATGGTGATTAGCGGGACAATGTTTCCATTGGGGGATTCCAGTGAAGGCATGAACCGCACAAGTAAAAGCACAATTTCCAATGTGGTTATCTTTTTTACCTTACCTATTTCATGGCTCCAGCAACATCCAAGCTGCAGGACATTTGCATTTGCTTCTGTTTGACTAGATGACAGGACAAATATATGCAAATCGATGTTCTTTTTTGGCTTATTTCTGTTCTCATGCTCTTCATTTTTCATAAAGTCAAATAGCTTGAGATTTTGACAGCTGACATTATATTCTTATGAACACAAGTAAACTGATTAAAAAAATCATACCTGACTTTCACTATCTTTCAGTTAAGATTGCTTCTAGAATAAATAAATCCGTGACAATTCATTCCCTTCCAACCCAAAGTATTCTATGATTCTCTGATTCTAAGAAAGATGGGGACAGACTTTTTAGTAGGGCCTGTAGCGACAGGACAAGGTGGTAATGGTTTTAAACTAACAGACGGTAGATCTAGACTAGATATAAAGAAGAAATTTTTTATGATGTAGGTGGTAAAACACTGGAGCAGAGAGGTAGTAGATGTCCCATTGCTAGGATCATTCAAGATCAGTTTGGATAGGGTTCTGAGCAACCTGCTCTAGTTGAAGATGACCCTGCTTATTGCAGGGCGGGTGGACTAGATGACCTTTAAAGGTCCCTTCCAACCCAAACTGTTCTGTGATTCTGTGATTCTATGACAGAATCTAGTTCTTACAGTTTCTACAGATGAATTTATTCCTACATTATTCAGGTACTCTGTGATGTTATTACTGCAAATGCCAATATTTTCTCATGCTGTTTGTGCTATGATTCTTGTATTTTGGTAAAGGTTTGGTTGTTTCCCAAGTGTTTTACAAAGTTTGCCTGGAGAAGGTTTGCAAATACAAGTTGATTTTGTCAAATAGCTTTTCTTGAGAAAAAATTTGGAGGTGCAAGAATTCACAGAATTCATCTGTGTTATAATATCTCACAGGTTAAAAAATTCATTTTGGATGTAGGATACTTGGACTGAAAAACCAGTGCCTAAAAGTATTCAAGACTCAAATTTCACAACCATGCTGTAAGTACCAGGCTGGAAACTTCCTATCTTCATGTATATTCAAATATTCTTGCCAAGACATCTCTGTCACAAGCTTGAAAGCTGTATTGACACATCATCTTATGACACAAAGCTTCTTTGAAGAGTCTCCGAGTCTGCTGAAGTGAAGCAGCTTTTCAGTAGTTGCACCTTTCTGTCCATACAACATGTTCATAAGGAGCATTCCCAGATCTTACTTTGACACTGTGCAGAGACGTGGTGGTGGGCAAGTGTCCAGTTCTGGTGACTTAGAAATCTTCCTGTATTTCCCAGCAGAAGAATAAACCCTTTATGCTAAGAGAGATAACCCTCTTAGTCCCACTGTTACACTATTAAAAGGTCTGATTCCATTCTTTCCTGGATTTGTCCTTCCAGAATACACTGAAGTGGGGAAGCTGTTGACATCTACTTCGGGTAAGGACTTGCTCAGTCAGAGAGAGAAAACAATTGTGATTAGGATGTTATAGGGTGTATCTAAGATGGTATAAATTCTCAGGTGCCTAACTCCAAGCAACGGCTTATGTAATCATAGCAAGCAGACACTCAAAAACATACCAAACTTCTTTGAAAAATCAGAACTTCCTGCTTTGCATACAGATTCAGGTTCTTTCTTCTGTTCAGAAGTTTGTTTTTAATTAATTGCTGTTTGAACTAAACTGAGTCTTTCCCCTCCATTTTTCAGTTTCCTAGCTCAAACACAAAGTCAGTTATTCACAGTGATTTAGTTGGGAATCATTAACCAGGAATAAGATAGCTCAGGCTTGACTGACTCTGCCACTGTACCCTAGTCCATCCTCTTGGCCTTTGCAAGCCAGTGTAATTTCTCTTGTAATAACTGCTTCATTCTCCCTTCCCTTCTGATCTCTCATCCCTTTTCCCTTGAGCTTGTCTCACTTTACTTTTCTTATTTTCTTATATAATCCATACAATCATCACTACAGCTTTTACATCACTGTAGTATCTCAGTATTTTCTCCCTTCCAGCCCTGCGCAATCGATCTTTTTCTTAATCTCTTCTCTCCTTTTGCTCATTCAGCTTTTCTTTTTGTCTCCTTCTGGTTCTTCCCCCTCTTTATCTCTTTTTTATTTTCCCTCCCCTGCTGCTCTTCATCCTCTCTGTTTACCCACTTTCACATCCTCACCACTTGTATCATTCCACTGATTTCTACCTCCTTCTGCATCCCACTTCTCTGTTTTTTTTTCAGTTGCTTTCTCTGATGCCTCCCAGTGTTCCCTGTAGCTCCTCTGCTTTAAATTCTTCTCCTCTGCTGTCTGCTTTCCAGACTTTTAAAAAGTGAGTCTAAAACCCTGCAGCTTTTATGAAATACAGCATTTTTCAGCACACTGTTTCTTTTTGTATTCCCTATTACATAGAACTGTCTTCTCAAAAGCAGTGCTTTGAGGGAGATGAAGCAAGAAAACAAGTTTCACTGCAGCTACCAAATATGGAGCAAACCTGCACAGCCTAGAAGAATTACATGAAATCTATTTTTACTTTCTAAACTCTGAGAAAACAGTTGCCTGTGGTCATTAGAATTAAAGAAGAAAGCAATGACTCTTTTAAACTATTTTTTTTCATTCCCAGCTGAAATTTTGGTGCCATAGACAAAAAAATTTATTGGAAACCAAGCAACCTCTTTGTCATATTAGCACAGCCAAAAGCCAAAAAAGATTTATTCTGCTGCTGGGACTGCTATGAACAATTGCATGTGGAGATGGATCTGTTCCCTCCAGGTCATTCCAATACGTATATTGATTGTCCAAGTCATCACAAAATAATGCTATTCATTACTATTCCTAATCTTTATCAGAGCTTGTATGGCAATGGCTGAATGTAAATATACAGTACTAGCAGTGTAAACAGAGTGCAAGCACTGTCAATACAGTGCTCAAGTACTGCTCAGAAACGCATGGAGAGTCAGCAAAACAGGAAGTTGAGCTTGTAAAACTGAGCAATTAAGCTTTCAGAACTGGAAGATGCAAAAATGAAAAATGCCTGTTTCCTCTCCCTCTCCTTCTCCATCCTGCAACATTTTATGACCCCTGATTTTTTAGGCTTTAAACTGTGCAAAGAGTTCACCCTTACGCTCTGTTGCTTTGATGTCATTTATTCGGTGTGATATGGCATTGCTCATAGAGCATAAAGTGCGTCTTCAGTCATAGCAAGTACTTTTGTCAAAATCCTGAATCTGCACATTTCTTAGACTTTCTACTGTAAAAATTATACTCTTTTGGAGAACAGCATTTTTATGCAGCCTTCCTTGATGCCTGATAGGCACTCATCGGTAAAATTTTAAAAGAACGGTAGTGGTGGGAAAGCAGAGAGAAATGAACAAAATATTCGTGATAACAGCACCAGACTGTTGCAGCAAGGTAGCGCTGCTGAGTAAAATGAACTACTTTCAGACAGTCCTGGCAATTCCCATGACAACCTGTGCCTCTTCAAGCAGTGGAATTCTGCACTTCTCTTTTTTCCACTAGGAGTGACCATTCATATGCCAAGAAAAACGTATTAGTCCTACATGCTTTTAAGCTCCTGATAGACAGTCTGAAAAATCTGAAAACCAGCATAACCTTACTGTAGAAGCAGCAAAGTGAAAAAAAAAAGATTCACTGAGGACCCAGCTTAAATGCCTTTATGCAAACACATGCAGCATGGGGAATAAACGAGAGGAGTTAGAGATGTGAACATGTTTGCAGGGTTATGATAAAACTGGCATCACAGAGATGTGGTGGGATGGCTCCTATGACTGGAGTGCTGGAATGGAAGGACACAGTCTCTTTGGGAAAGACAGGGAGGGGAGACAAGGAGGGGGTATTGCCCTCTACTTCAATGACCAGCTGTGGTACATGGAGATCCGCATGGGGAAGGATGAGGAGCCGATGGAGAGCTTACAGGTCAGGATTAAAGGCAAGGAAGGGACTGGTGACATTACAGTGAGGGTCTGCTAAAGGCCACCCAACTGGGAAGACAAAGCAACGAGGCGCTCTATAGGAACATAGAAGCAGCCTCAGGTTCATTAGGCCTGGTCCTCATGAGGGACTTCAAACACGCTGATAACTGTTGGTGGGACAACACAGCAGAGCATAAGCAATCCAAGAGGTTCCCAGAAGATGTTGATGATAAATTCCTTTACCAAGTGACAGAGGAGCCAACAAGGCGAGGTGCTATGCTGGACCTTGTTTGCACCAACAAGGAGGAGCTGGTGGCGAATGTGAAGCTCAAGGGCAGCCTTGGCTACAGTGACCACAATATGGTGAAGTTCAACATCCTTAGGTCAGGAAGAAGGGGGCACAGCAAGGTCACTACCTTGGAATGCAGGAGAGAAGACTTTGGCCTCTTCAGGGACCTGCTTGGTAGAGTACCACGGGATAAGGCCCTGGAGGGAAGAGGGGACCAAGAGAGCTGGTTAATATTCAAGGATCACCTCCTCCAAGCTCAGGAGCCATGCATCCCAGCAACGAGCAGGTCAGGCAAAAACACCAGGAGACTTAAATGGATGAACAAAGAGCTCCTGGACAAACTCAAACACAAAACGAAGCCTACAGAGGCTGAAGCAAGAACAGGTAGCCTGGGAGGAATACAGAGAAATTGTCCGAGCAACCAGAGATCAGATTAGGAAAGCTAAAGCCCCGACAGAATTAAATCTGACCAAGGACATCAAGGGCTATATAAAAAGCTTCTGTAGGTACATCAGTGATAAAAGGAAGACAAGGGAAAATATGAGCCCTCTCTGGAAGAAAATGGGAGACCTGGTTACCTGGGGTATGGAGAAGGCTGAGGTACACAGTGACTTTTTTGCCTCAGTCTTCACTGGCAAGTGCCTTAGTCACACCACCCACATTGCAGAAGGCAAAGGCAGGGAGAATGAAAAACCACCCACTGCAGGACAAGATCAGGTTTGAGACCATCTAAGGAACCTGAAGGTGCAGAAGTCATGGGACTGATGAGATGCACCTGTGGGTCCTCAGGGAGCTGACGGATGAACTTGCTAAGCCACTAACCATCATGTCTGAGAAGTCATGGCAGTACGACAAAGTTCCCAGTGACTGGGAAAGGGGAAACATAACCCCCATTCTTAAAAAGGGTAAAAAGGAAGACCTGGGGAACTACAGGCCAGTCACACTGCTGTGCCCGGCAAGACTATGGAGCAGCTCTTTCTGGAAGCTATGCTAAAGCACATGGAATTTAAGGAGGTGATTGGTGACAACCAACTTGGCTTCACTAAGGGCAAATCATGCCTGAGAAATTTGACGGCCTTCTATGATGCTGGATAAGGGAAGAGCAACTGATGTCATCTACCTGGACTTGTGCAAAGCATTTGACATTGTCCTGCATGACATTCTTGTCTCTGAATTGATGAGCAGTGGATTTCATGGATGGATCACTTGGTGGATAAGGAATTGGCTGGATGGTCGCACTCAAAGAGTTGTGGTCAACGGCTTGATGTCCAAGTGGAGACCAGTGACAAGTGGCGTTCCTCAGGGGCTGGTATTGGGACCGGTGCTGTTTAACATCTTTGTCACTGACATGGACAGTGGGGTTGAGTGCACCCTCAGCAAGTGTGCCAGCGACACCAAGCTCTGTGGTGCGATTGACACACTGGAGGGAAGGGATGCCGTCTAGAAGGACCTTGACAAGGTTGAGAGTTGGGCCTATGAGAACCCCATGAAGTTCAACAAGGCCAAGTGCAAGGTCCTGCTCATGGTTCAGGACAATCCTAAACTTTAAGAATGGATTTGGAGCGCCCCTGAGGAGAAGGACTTGGGGGTGTTGTTTGACGAGAAGCTCAACATGACCCAGCAATGTGCACTTGCAGCCCAGAAGGCCAACCATATCCTGCGCTGCATCAAGAGAAGTGTGGCCAGCAGGTTGAGGGAGGTGATTCTACCCCTTTCCTCCACTCTGGTGAGACTCCAGAGAGGAGTCCTGCATCCAGCTCTGGAGCCCTCAGCACAGGAAGGACATGGACCTGAAGGGTCCAGAGGAGGGCCACCAAAATGATCAGAGGGCTGGAATACCTCTCTTGTGAGGACAGGCTGAGAGAGTAGGGATTGTTCAACCTGCAGAAGAGACTGCTCCAGCAAGACCTTATAGCAGTCTTCCAGTACCTGGAGGGGGCCTGCAGGAAAGCTGGAGTGGGGCTTTTCACAAGGATAAGTAGTGATAGGACAAGGTGTCTCTTTAAACCAAAAGAGGTTAGCTTTGTATTAGATAACCTGGTCTAGTGGCAGGTGTCCTTGCCCTTGGGAGGGGATTGGAACTAAATGATCTATAAGGTCCTTTCCAACCCAAATCATTTTATGTTTCTATGCTTCTATGAAAAATTCTGCACTAGTCTTGGGCACTGAGCACTGAAGTTAAGGTTTATTTTTTAAATAGGCTATAAAGTTATTGGAATATAAAGCTATTAAATATGATAAATGGTTAGGGGAGAGTTGCTTGGGATTTTTTTGAGGCTATCATTTGCCACAAATGTTCTTTAATAAAACCAGCTTTATCTTATTGTCTCCATATTAATTCTGATCCGTGCATCTCAGCAGAGTGCAATGATTCTTTTGTGTGTATTTAGTATTCACAGGCAGGATACACTTCAGAAATTGGCATTTAAGTATTTAGGATCTTTCCTGAACCTGAAACAACAATCATTCCCTTCCTAAATCTGTGGTTTACTTAATTTCCCAGATTAAGTCCTTCGTTCAGCTGACATTCTTCACAGAAGGCTCTGTCTGTGAAGCTGATGTCTATGTATTGCCTTGGGTGCTATTGCACTGCTAATGTAGGTAGATAAGCACCAAACATGGTGGTTTCAACGGCCTTTTATACAAATTGGTGCCAAGGAGGCTTATCTATGACATAAGAGGCTAGAGTTGTAGAATCATTTTGAGGATCTGTATTGTTAATTTATATGCCCACTAAATTATGCTAAAAAGGGGATTCTCTTCCTATTATCATCTTTATTATTTTCCCTATGACCACAAACTGGACTGGATTAACAGGATTAACAGAGGCTGCTTACTTTCCCCTCCTCTCTTTGATCTCCTCTTTGTTCCCTGTCTGCCTCGGAATGAGGAGTAAGATTTCCTTTGCTGAACAACTTCTCCGTCCTCTTGGATATTTTGCATAAGATAAGAGCATAACTGACTCCAGTGTTATCTGTTTTAAAAAGAGACATCCCACTTCCACTGTGAAATTTATTTCAGGAGAAATCCAGGTAGAGTAAATCATAAGGGGAGAAGCACATCTAATAATATCTTCATATATTTTACCTTCAAGAGATCCCTAAACCTTCAAGGGAGAGAAATGATCTTCAAAAGATTGTTTCGGGATCATTTTCTGGATGTCTCCATCTCTCATAACATCTCAGATAATTGAGGTCACCCAGTTCTCTCTTCTCTACTGGAAGAACAGAAAAATTTTAGTCTGTGCCATGGATCCTATTGTTCTGTTGTCTCACATAATTTTGTTTTTTTTTTTTCTTTAAATAACAGTTTCAGAGCATTCAGTGGTGCTGTGCTTAAGGCACCAGGACATGTGGATTCTGTCCCAGATTTTGAGGATCAATATCCATTGATCAATATTGATTCTCAGTAGATTAACAAAGTAACAAATAAAACTGCCTCTTCTAAAGTCTTTTATGTGACTGATAAAAGGACATTTTAGTACAAAGATACATAATCTTTCATTTGTTTTGAAAAGTTGTGACAATATTTGAATTAAACCCCTCAGAACTTCCAGCTTAAGTGGAAACATAGAATATGTCCAAATATAGAAAATAAGCCAGTGTTTACCTTTCCTTTTTGTACAGTTATGAGTCATAACACTCAATACTTGGTGATATTAGAGCCACTGAAGAAGATCCACACTCCAGCCAGCTCCCTCTCAGAAATGAAAATAACCATGATTTTATGGGCAACTTAATTAGTTCATGATTATGATTAGTTCATGTAGCTTATAGAAAAAGCACGGGCTCCTCTCAGTAAGAACTCTCAAAGATTTGGCTGTCATAAAACTATTAAAGGAGTTGTTCCCTGTTAATTAAACTAAAAGAAGACCATATCATATTACTAATAAGGACAATAAATTATTGAAATACTGTATCTTTTATCTTATAAATATTATTGTCCCTTTAATTACATATTGACATTAATAAAATACAAAAAGGAACACTGAAGTCTTGAAGTTAAAGTGGATTTTTTTCCAGCTTTTGACTTTCTGCATATTTTATATCTGTATCAAGGTCATCAGCTCTCAGATAATGTAGCTAAAAATTGATTTCTGAATAGTTTCCTGCTGTGCTTGATGTCATTTTCTGCCCTTATAAAAGACAAGAAACTGTAGGAAGAAAGTGAAATTTCTTTTTTTCACAGGATTTTTTTTTATGTCCTATTGTTTCCATATTTTAACATGCAGATTCATTTATCCGCTGATCTGCCCAGAAGAAAAGTTGGTTAGTCATGATTTTAATGTTCCTTTCTAGAAACCTAGCACACATACACATGACAATGCCTTTTTGAATTATCAGTTTTATGCCCTGAGCAAGAAAATTTTCAAAAACCTTTTTGAGTTTTCTCTTTTTTTCTTTTTATGGCATTGCTTTGGTGAAGCTACTTATTTATAGTTTCATTTTTCTTGTCTTATTCAAAAAAAAACCACCAAAAAAATCACTTTATTAAAAGGGCTTGATCCCCAAACACTTATAAAAGCAAATTTTGAATTTTAGTTGGTCAAGGGGCAAAAAAATAATTCATAAAGTAAAGATTTTTAAAGGAGCGTTAATTTAATGTTTAAAAAGAGTAAATCAAAAGCTCATACAGACACTGCCTTTCTTCTTTTGTCCTCTTCCTTCTGCAGGAAATGTAAAATTACTACATCTCTTTCATGACTTTAATCCTTGTAGCACCTTGCTGCCAACAAACTTGCACATACTCTCCTGCAGAGAGATGGAATCAGCTGCAAAGTCAGAATACAGAGCAAGTCTAGTTCAAGTCAACATCTGGAAAATGTTTATTTCATAAATTATTTTTGTTGCTAATTAAACAACCTAAAACCAAAAGCTGTGAGTAGACTAGAAGAGTGCTAGTGAGTCCAGTGGAATGGCAAAAACACTGAAATGTCCATATTACAAGAAGTAAATGTAAGATAAAAAAGGACTGGTTAATGACTTGAAGCAGCTAAAAGAATGAAGTCATGGAAGAGTATTTAAAGTCTTGCTAGGGAGCCAAAGAAGAGAGGAAAACAGCAGTCTGAACTTCACAAGAAAACTGACAGGTTAAGACAGACAACAGCCTTATTATATTCCTGAATAAGTATACATAAACTCTGGAGCAGGCTAAGACTTGCATTGTCAAAGAGCAGGCATTAAGAATATTCTGAGCATAGATTTTCACTATCAATAAATAGCTGGTTTCAATTTTTTTCTCCAACTCAAATGCTTCAGAGATGAATTATGTTGTAAGACAAAAGCACCATGATTCACCCACCTGACTGATATTGTTTTCTATGGTTGTCTCTTGGAAAATGTAGCAGTGCAAATATTTCAGTGCATGTTTCAGAAGGTGAAGTATTTCGAATATATATACTTGCAGTATCATATGCCGTAAAATATCTTTCCTGTGCACCAGCAATTATGGGAATGGGGGATGGGAGCTGGGAGCTGGGAAAGGTAGTGAGGAATAAGGAGAGAAAGAAAGGAAGGAAAGGCAGAGAAGAGAATATGATTTACCAAAATTGCATTTAAGTTTTTTTCTTGTCTGGGAAGGAGAGTTAAAGTGATAATATTCCTCTTCAGAGAAAACAATGAGAAGTGAGGATAAAATTTTTACATTAAATTATTTTTGCCATTGATTTTTTTCTCCATAATGTTGACTGATCAGTAGAAAGCTAAGAGCTATTCTTAAAATCTGCAACAGCATTCATGATTAAGAAGACCAACCATGAACAAAAATGCTACATATTGACATAATTCACTGGATAATGGACCTTCTGACTCTTCATGCAAATACAGGGATTCATTTGATCTGTACAGATATAGGATAACATTAGCACAAGAATGAATAATCTTACTAATAAGGATTCAAAAATATCGAAAGGGTGAGCAGTGGGGTTTTTTTTCCCCCAGGTGTTATATGCATGTAGAACCATATTGAAGGAATTCCAACAAAACCATCAGGGAATGTCAGCTGAATAAGAAGAATGGGAGATGGAACAAATGAAAAATATTAGGATCATGAGGAACTTCACTCATCAATTTGGACTATCATTCAATATTTAGTTTTTAGCTTCACCAAGCTAGCTGGGATTTGATGGGACATGACAGGTTATGCCTGAAAATGTTTGAGATGGGATTTCCATTGCCTTTAGACAAAGCACGACCTTCATTACAGTCAGATTCCAATGATAAAAGTTGCAGGATCAAACTACATACAATCAGCTGTAGTTGCTGTGTATACAATTATATATTCAACCTGGTGACAGGTACACGAGCAACTGGAGTTATGAAGATGGTGTAGTTTTGATTGCTTCTTTACCTGAGAAATTGCACATTGTAACAAAATAGATTTTACATGAATTTGCAACCGCATTTTCAAAGACCAAAAACAATTGTTACAGGAAAGTTCCAGCAGTAGCGACAGAAAGGGAAAGCTTGAGCAGGATGAAGGACTCTGTACCTGTATTCAGACTCTGACTTAGATAGTTCATATAGAGTAAATATTTGAAAAAGATTAGACATGACAAGAATATCTGTGGCATAGGTACTGATAAGCTGGAGAAGCAGAAGTGATCTCAAGAACAAAAACTAGATTTCAAAGGCAGTAGCTTGGGCACCAACTACATAAGTTTGTGAGAATTACAACCTTCGATAAGAGAAAGACTCAGCAGTCAGAAAAACATGAGACACATTCTTTTTGAAAATGAGCATATCACAAAAATCAATTAAAATTGAAAGAGACCTAATCAATATAATTAAGAGAATTAAATTAAACTTTCTTTAGAAATATGCTTGGAAATCAAGGTACCACTCAGAGAAAGTATTCATTGAAAATGCATGGAAGGAAGAAAAAGGAAGAGAAGACTAATGACTGCTTGGGGATAAAGGAGGTAGAATAATTTGTAGGAGTGAGGTTCAGGCAAACAAATTTAACAAGGAACAGACAAATGTTATTTGTGCAATGAAACTGTGTGTGCCACTGACTCTCAATTTAGGGATGAATGTATGTAATCATAAAAGCAACAGAAAACATTCTTCAAAACAGCACTGACAAAGTTCTGCCAAAAATCTCGTGTCAGTTTTCAGGGGGGATATTTTGTTTTGAAAATATCCATCTTACAGCTGTGATACTTAAAGCTGTCAGGTACCAGTGTCGTGACTCTCATAGAAGATATAAAAAAAGATACAGCAAGGGATACTTTCAATACAAACAGCCTAAGACGAGACTTCAGAAGGATGTCATCAGAAGGAAGGGATCTGCGTTTCTGTTTATTTGTTTATTTATTTAAAACAGATAATGTTACACAAACATAATCTGAATATCTTAGAAAGATTATCATGTTTATTGGTTTGGTAATTTGGGGAAAGTAAGAAAAAAAACATTGTCCAAGTTAAATCTATTACAGAACAACCCACTTTGAATTTAAAAATCTTTTCTTGATTGGTCACAAGGACAGAGATGAGCTTGTGCTCAAACTACACATCTAGATTAAGTAGGAACTGCCATGTACTACATATGTTAAATTTTATAGCAATAATAGAAATTAATCTCAGAGCATATTGTTTTTTTACTGTCACTAAAGAAAATGGGTTTTTTTTTTCAATTTACATTCAGCAACAATATTCTGATCTTTCTACATTGGAGGTTTAATTGTGTGAGAAGAACTGCATTTATTTCACTTCTGTTTTGATTTTGTTTTCTGTGCTTTTTCAGAGCAGACTCATATAGACTAGCAACTCAGGAAAAGAGTACTCTGTCTCCATGACACCTTGAAATACCCAGTTACCATAGTACCCACAATTTTAAAAGATTGGTCATTACAGACAGATTAGTAGGAGCATGAAGGAACCAATCCAGAATGAATTTAAATGTTCCAGTATCGTATTGTTCCAGGTAATAGCAGTTTTTACCAAGTAGGAAGGGCTTTGTTTAATAGCTTTGTCAGTTACTGTACCCTTTGTAGTATCATGTACAAAAAAAATTGAATTCCATGATGAAAAAGATAAGCAGTAAGTTCTCTTTGAGGATATTTATAGGTACAGTTTTTAAAGCATATCAACTTAGAAAACCAAAATAATTCTGTTTTGTTTATCTGTTAGCTTCTACCCTAACAAATATTTCAAAGGGTGTGTCTATGCAATCTTTTACAAATAGTTATAAGAAAACTCAGTGCATCCCTCAGACAACAAGAGGCTATAGAAATTTCCACAGTTTTCTATCCTATTTGGAGCTGCTAATTTTCAGGGCCAATAAGAAGTAATTAATTCATTCATTATTAGGTACTTTAATTTTTTACTTCAATCCCCATAGTAATGTCTTGCAAAAGGACTCTTCTTGATGGAGGAGAATACGGGATATCCTTCAGAATGGTGACTATAAGTTGAGAAGCAATAACTCTGGATGACATCCTGGCAAAAAAAAAAAAGGATCCTGCAGACTTGGAGACAAAGGGCAATGAATAGGAATAGAAAAAAAGTTCCAGTAAGATATACTGAATGGTTGAAACTGCCAGTGAAAATAGTGAAGGAATGGTCTAACATCCGTACATTAAGAAACATGATGAAAGAATAAAGTTAGTGAAGAATTGGCATTGATATACTGGTTTAAAGAAAATCTACAGTGAAAGCTATAGAAAGCTTGATATGTTTAGCTTATCAAAGAGGAAGTAACAGGAAGTTTCAAAAGTTTTAAATTAGTATCTTCACAGATACTTCACCAAAAATAATTATTTACACAAATTCAAGATATGTTAATTGATAGAAATTAAACTCTGAGAAATTCGAATTTTGTGACAATATATGTATTTTTGACAGAGCAAGCAGGTAATTGCTGCAGCATCTGCCAAGGAATATAGCAATTTCTTTATCTTTTGATATCTTCAAGTTAACAGGGACATAATTTGTTATCATAGTCTTTAGTCCCACTGAAGTTGTGGGGCTCATTTTCCATACCATCTGAAGAGTGACATTTTAAAGGTGTTACTAAAGTTTTTACTCTGTTAAAAGTGTAAAGATCTTGAGTTACATTGTGGAATCCTATCTTATAGAGAGGCATTATTACTGGCCTTGATCTTAGATTTATGCTAATGCTTTATTTTACACATTTTGTAATTAATTGTTCTACTCAAAATATATGCAGAGATTAAGAGCTGCTGATGGAAAGCCCCCAGTAATATTTAAGAGAACTGATGACCACTTCTTTTTCCTAATTAAATGGTAGGAAGGTAAGGCTGAAGTTTTCAACCTACTGATCTCTGGAAAGAGCCGAGATTGCAATGAAATCTAGGTGTAAACGTTTATTAAGCTAAGTCTACCTAGACTTCAGCAAGGCTTTAGACACCGTCTCCGATAATATCCTCCTAGGGAAGCTGAGGAAGTATGGGCTGGATGAGTGGTCGGTGAAGTGGATTGAGAACTGGCTGAATGGCAGAACTCAGAGGGTTGTCATCAGCGGCACTGAGTCTAATTGGAGGCTGGTAACAAGTGGTGTCCCCCAGGGG
>Ga0065711_1029377_pt1 | contig 36480 bp, 17 predicted proteins | sample Hoacrofraction12_FD_59098 | JGI IMG/M metagenome (GOLD analysis project Ga0065711, IMG submission 59098) | Hoatzin crop microbial communities from Cojedes, Venezuela - Epithelial fraction 12 v2 (version 2) | ecosystem: Host-associated > Birds > Digestive system > Esophagus > Crop | place... | reverse complement strand
TAAAAAAAAAAAAAAAAAAAAAAAAAGTTTCAGAACAGTTTGCCTAATTCAAAGAAGTTTCAACAAATTTTGAGTTTGTTGTTTGAAAGTTTTTTTTTTTTTTCTGGCTTGAGATACAGCCTCTTGAAAATCACTTAAGAGTATACAGGGCACATATTTCTGGCGGTTGTCTTCTTTCATGTATAAATTGAAATTTTTATTTCTTCGTTTTACAGTTTACATAAAATTCTAATGGATCTGCAGAATCAGCAGCTAGCCCAGTTAGCTGACTGGCTGACAAAAACAGAGGAAAGAACAAAGAAAATCGATTCAGAGCCTTTAGGTCCAGATCTAGAAGACCTAAAGCGTCAAGTTGAAGAGCATAAGGTATGCTGTGGTGTGCTTCCAAAGGTATAGAAACTGAACTGAGTTTTTGACATTTTAAAAGCTCTGCTCCTGCCATGAGAACATAGCAAAGTAATATGGAATCTTGGCTTAATATTGAGTGTTTTTACAATGAACATGCTTTTGTAGAGTTATTTTGTCACAACTATGACTTTTATCCTGATATAAAAAATAAGTTATTTCCTCTATAAGTACAAACAATACACTAAAATATGCAAGGCAACTATAACATCCTTTCATGACACAGTACAACAAGAATATATCAGATTTTTTAGTACCTGTGTTTTCTTCTTTTTGCATGTTGTGTTTTTTTTCCTTGCATGCTGTACTAGCAATGATTCAGTAGTCATAATTAGACTGCATAATCTTATTAGGACTCCTGTGACTGAATATGTAACTGTACAGCAGTATAAAATAGACTCTAGTTTCTAAATGTAGAAAACACTTTTTAGTAATGTATTTAGTAAAAAATAACAAACTAATAAATGGAGTGTAAGGGTGAGGGTAATTCTTTAATTGGAAGAATTAAGAATTGAAAAAGGGAGAGACTGCATAATTTCTGTAACAGCTTTGATTCACTTACTGGTTTGAATTGGCTTCTTATTAAATTAAATTTTAAAATATATTTATGTATGCATCGATGACACATGGTGAATGAAGGTAAGGAGACACAGAAAAGTATAGAAAACAGATGATTTTTGAGGTCATGGACATTTACTGTGATAGCCTGTTAATGTTTCTACATCAGTGGTTCAAAGCAGTTCAGTTCCACAGTATCTTGAGAGATTTTAACGTCTGATGCTTCGTGGCCTGTGACAGTGCTAGTCCAGGTTCTAGAGGGCAGGTCATCCTGAAAAAAACAGTTCAAACTGAAATCAGCTTTTACAGTTGTTTGTTTTTTGTTTTTTTTAAAAAAAAGAAGTCAAAAGCTGCAAAAGACTGCATGATCCACTTCTGGGCTAAAGGTGGATTTTCTGTGTTCTGATTAACGAGTGCTGCTGAAGAAGAAAACAAATTCTACTCCTACTGCTGCTATTTGTGCTATCTGTGCTTGCCCTGCGAGGAGACAGTGCCTTTCAGTTTGTTACCCAAGCATATATTCTAACACCAAATTTTCTTTCTTTAAAAAAAAGACAGCAAGTAATTATGCAATGGTAATTAGAGAAAGAAACCTGAAAGATTTTGAACATGAATACTGAGACTTGAATAACTTTGTTCGTATTTCTATGCGTTTTGTATTTGAATACTAACCTAACATAAAATGTAGTGTTTTTATTTATGCAATCCCTTTATGCTGTTTCTTTCTAATAATGAGAAAAATGGGTATTTATCTTGTATTTGAATATTCTGAGTGAAGACATGTAGAAATCTACCTCTCCTCTTTTTCATTCTTGGTGTGTTAAGTTAGTCAATGTTATTTATTTATGTGTATTACTTTTCAAATCTATTTTCTGTAGAAGAGACGATTTAGTAAATGAGGTGGAAAGAAAATATTTTGGTGTTAACATCAATTAAAATTCTGTTTATGTATAATTTGTCTTATAAGTCAAAGAACAAGATGTTTTCCATTCTTTCAAGTCCTGTGTGAAAGTTTAAGATAATTTTATTGTATGTTGTATGCAACAAAGCTACCTTCTATAATAAGGGCTAAAACAATGGAATTTTAATAGCACAGTTATTGCTTCATTATTAGATAAGCAAACAAAAAGCAAAAACCAACACCCCCCATAATATTAATTACTCTCACATGACTCTGGATGTCTCAGAAACAAAATTGTAGAACTTGATGGGAGGAACCAGAAATCGGAAGGTATAAAAGACACCGATCATTTCAAATTAAATAGACTTCAGCAATGATAGGTTTGGTGTGTTGTCATTCTGTCTCCCTCTCATCTTTACCTTTATCATTTTGAGTTTTCCTCTTTATCTGTTCATTAGTAACTACTTTTCACTCTATTATTTTGTGTTGTTTATCCCCGTTTGACTTATAACTTCATTACATCTGTTTTCTTTTATTCTACTTTTTTCTCAATAATGTCTCCAAATATTCATCTTGAGTTCTTGTGACTAATATTCAGTTTCTCTGCTGGGTCCTATAACAACAACAAAAAATAATCATTCAGCAATGTGTATTGGGAGACCAGAGAAAGCACACAGGATTCTTTTCAGCGTGTACTTAGTTCAGTAATATATGAGGTTAATATCTTGACAGCATAGAAAATTTTCGGAGTGGACTGAAATAGAAGTGAACTATAGAAGATTTTATGTTGTTAGCAAGGTACACAGTTCTGGTAAGAAATCTGGCATAGTCAATATATTTTGGAGTAACAGTCAAACATTTCAGTAAAGAACTATTGGTCTTTGCAGCAATATTTTATGTATTTTGTCTGCTGTTGCAAGTATCCCTTCTTTATAATTTTATAAAGGGAGAAATCTGCTTTTCAATAAAAATCTGAGGACTATTAAGCTGTCTAAGCAGAATACTATATTAGAAATTTTATAATTAAGCATAAATGTGCTTTTAACTGAACTAGTTTTATTATTTCACATTGTTACTATACAATTTATAGTTAGTGTATTTCATCGTTTCACTGACTTCCTGAAGAAGTCCAAGCTGAGTAGGTATTTGTACTTTTTCTGGAAGGCTGAGCCTTTTTTTTTTTTTTAATGAAAAAGTCAGAAACTATTGGAAATTTTTATTGGTTAGGATTTTTCAGTATTTCAAATTAATTGCAAAGGTAAAATGAGACACTTCCTAACTGTTCAAATATCAGGGGTGGAATTGTCTTTGCATACTTGGATACCTTAAGTAGATATTTTTATTCACTTTGAATTAGATTATGTTGCACAAGTTGTTATCTGATAGTTAGGAAATAAAGAAACAGTGAGTTTGTCTTGTTGCTATCCCTGTGCATCAACATCTATATCCATGTTACATTTTAAGTCCCTGAAAATTTGCAATCTTTACAAGCTCAGGAGAACTTCTGAGAAACATCATTTTAAGTAATTTGAAAAGGGCGCACTCTGCTCTTGAGACTGCCCTCGGTAAGCTCCTGTTTCAACAAACTCCAATACACAGACAATTATAGCCAGTGAATTTCATGGTAAAAATAGGCACTTGGATTATAAAGAACAGCCCTTTAGCTCAAGGCAAATTGAATCTGTCTGTGGACTAGAAGATGACTCAACTTTCTGGTTTCATCACTTCTCTGACTTTTCAAGTCTTTCACACTGTGTGCAAGACCCCCACTTCCAAAGTGCCCTCCGCTCCTGCACTTGCAGACCTTAGTGAACTCTGGTTTTGTTCTGGGATGCCATCTCTCAGATACCCGCTAATCAAGAAACAAACGTCACCTTCTCCCTGGCTGTAGGCTTACAGAGCAATGTATTTGTTGTTGTGTAGCTGAAAGAGGGGATTGAACCTGGGGGAGGCTAGCTGTGTTGTACGGTCTGATTCATGAGTGCTCTGCCTCCTCTTCCTTGATCAAGTGTTGGGTCATAAAATGTTGAGAAGTCTGAATTCCAGGGATTGCTCTAACAAATTGGTGTGCTTCACAGTCCTTGAGAATTGCTTTATAGTCTAGCTCTCTGAAGCAAATTGTAATTGCAGGCATGAAAGTCAGAAAAAGGAGGATTCTTATAAATATATTGGCTGAAAGGCTAAGCCCGTGAAGGAATTAAAACTCTGAAATGTGTTAGGGTAAGGAGTTTATGCCTTAAAAACAAAGTAGTCTGTGAATTCATTTCCTATTGCTTATAGCCACATTATATTTTGGGGCTTCATTTTAATTTTCAAATAATTAAAATAAAGATGTTTTACTGAAGAAGTTTAAAATGCATGGCCTAATCTTCAGCAAGGGCTTGTTCTTCATACCCGACTGAATTACTCTACTTGAAAAAAAAGTAGAAAAATTGATATGGTGAAATTCAATGTAGTTTGTAATATGGTCAAGGTTTCCATTGTGACAAGGCATACGTGGTTAGCCATGTTGTTTTTCAGACTGTGACTGTCATACTGTATGTGTACTAATCACTAGAACACAGTCTGCTAAAGTATTGAGGACACAATCCAGGACATTGGTTTCCACCATTCTTCCATTGGTTTGAAGCTGGTTATAGACACCTAAATAGTATGTCAGGCAGGATGTGGTCCTGGATACCTTGATTTTTTTCTGGAGAGTGAGATGGGGGATTCTTTCAAGTTTTATTTAAGAAACACAACACAGAACCCAGTAATATAAGACAGTGGTTGACTACTGGGAGTTAAAAATGTTGCTAATGCACTAGTATAGAGGTGGAGATAGATACCAAAATTATGAAAATAAATTGAATATTGCCTTCTCTGTGCCTTGAAGTTTCAGTACCAACACTTCTTTAGTTCCTCCTCTTTCCATCTTTGTCATGTGTCCTCTTGCTGCATCTCAGCAAAGGAGGGAGTAGGTCTGGCTGCTCAGTTCCGTGGTGCCTGGCAGGAGCTGGGCTGGCTTTGGTTTTGTTAACAAGCTATAGCAAAGTAGGGATTCCATCTTTCATGGCAAGTGAGAAGGAGAAGAAAAAAAAAGTACGAGGAGACACTAAAACCCACCAAGGGGGTGTTACTAAAGTGTTACGGTACCCCAGATTTTTTTATTATTATTTTGTGGTGTAGGTTAAGTATACATTGAATATGCTGTAAACCATCATCTGAAGAGCGAATATGTCTAGGCTTTCCATTGCACTTCTCTGTGCGTTATGAGGAGGGAGGGGACAATTGATTAGATTTATTACATGAAGCCTGGCAAATTGTAGGAGGGTCAGACAGACGTGAAGAATTGTAGATATTTGGCAAGGTTAGGAATTATTCAGATATCAATTTGTGAAAATTTAAGAGAAGTTTCCTCACTTTTAGCAGTTCACTATTTCTCAGCAAAATACTGTCAGCAATTTTATTGCAGCTTGCAGCTGGAACTGGGTACCAAAGCTAACAGGGCAAAAGAGTTTTTCTTCAGACATTCATAAAGCATGAGGTGCCTCTGTCACTTTGTTTCCTTGTTTCCACAATAAGTGAAAAAAGGGTGCTGCATGTGTTTTCTAATCTTGAGTCACCTCCTGAGCAGTTTCAACCAATGTTATTTATTTTATAGGGGGGGCAAGCTGAAGATAGTAGGCAGTGTTTTAATGGAAAACTATGTAATTTTTAATGTTACAACTTTTGTAAAATTAAAATATTTTAATATGTTAAGATAAAGTAGAAAATCTAATCCAGTTGCTATTTAAAATTTGCAGGCAATTGGTGTGTATACATACTATACTGATACCTATAAGACAACTACATCAACTCAACAAATGCTTTCTTAACCCACATTTTTAGCCTGAAATATTGTATCAGGTCAGGACTTGTGAGTGAGTAACAATAAGCTATTTTTGTGAAAGGAATGGAAATCTGCCCAGTATGCTTCTGCTAGCATATATGTGCTAAAGTAACAAAAAAAAAGTTTAAATTACTTATTATTGACAGCAATAGGTTTGTAAAGTTCTCATAGCTAGTTATGCATGTTAATCAGTCACTGGGACTCCAAACACACAGCATTTTCTTAATTTGGAACACATTTTCTAACACATATCCTTTAATTATAGACATTTCAAGAAGATTTGGAACAGGAACAAGTCAAAGTGAATTCCCTAACCCATATGGTGGTGGTGGTAGATGAAAGCAGTGGAGACAGAGCTACTGCTGCACTAGAAGAGCAGCTTCAGGTAATGACTAAACTTCTCTCTCAGAGAAAAAGCTATGAGGGGCATTAAATGTTAATAAGGTTGAAGAACTACTACTGGTGGTGTTGGAGGTATCTCAGGAGATATTTCTGAGGATCTTAAATATTTCTGTAGGATAAGCACATGTATTTTGCAGAAAAAACAAGTATCTGAGAACAACATTCTTTTGTGGTTCCTTCAGTATCAACCTGTTTTATCTATCCAAGGACAAACGTTTGTCTTTTATTTCTTAACTGTATTTCATTATTCCTGACAGAAATAACATGATTCTCTGTTGTAGTTAAGAAAAGGATATTGTTTGTAGGAATCCACACAATTCAGCAAAGTGTGAGTTATTGAGAATGGGATTTTTCTTCTGATGGGAAACTTTTGGTATATGTGGTATATTTTGGTGTTACAGTGACGTAAAGTCTCATAATCCACTGGCAAGTGCTTAAAGGCACCTGCATTTTAAATAATGCCCAGTACGTGTGTCTTAATGGCAATGCTGGTTCCACAAAGTTGAAAAAGGACTTCTTAAAAACAAGCAAAACAAAATAGTGAATGTGTACAGGATCATAATTCTGTAGGCAAATAATGGTTATGAAGAAATGTTAAGGACATGTTGTTTTTTCTAAATCACTTTTGGGGTGAAAGTCATAATTTCTTTTCCATTCATTTCAATAGACATTTTTCCTAGGAAATTAAGGGAATCATCTCAGTCTGTCCTTAGTTTAATTTCTCTGTTTCAGTGTATATCCTCTTTAGTATACATGTGTTTTACAATGGTTTATCAGTTAGAATTCTTATGACAAGGCTTCCAAAAGTACTAGAATTGGGAGAAGTTAGCAGCAGCCTCCTTGCAATCCAAACTTGTTCTAAATCGCATTTTGATCCAAAGCCTGAACAATCAACAGACAAAAACCTTCCTTATATTCTGTTTTCTAAATACATCTACTTGAATATCCTTAAAAGAATGACACATTGGAGATAGATTTGTGATAAAACTAACAGACAAGATATTTTATAAATTTGTCAAATGTTAGCTTTTATTATAGGAAAGTTTAGTATTTCACTCATCTTTAAAATAGCTGCTCTTACTGTATTATTTGTATTGCAATGCTCTTACTGTGACTTCTGAATGAACTTAAATGGATAATTAGTGTGGAGATACATTGGTTGAAATCAAGAAGGATACTCTTGTGTTGGTGGTCAGATCTCCTGGGTCACTGCTCAGGAAGTACGGCAGTACTACAACCAGGATTCCTTCTATTTTTCTCTTTCAGGAAGAAGAAAGTACTTTTCTTTCATTTTGTTTCCTTACCCGAGAAAATAAAAAAGTTTCTGGTTTTACAATCATTAAAGCGCAAAGTTTCTCCAGAGAAGCTATCAATACATTCAGCTGGAAGGTATAGCTGTAGCACAGACATATGTGTGCTGTCTTGAATCTAGCTAATTTGGGTACTGATACCAGTAAATCAGTAATTAGTCTGGAATTTAGAGTAGACAGTACATGTTTGGCCAAGATGCTGAGCACTGTCACTTCAAAAAAAAGTCTCAGTATTCTTCACTGCAACTTCTTAGTCATTCAGGGAGCACAGCCCAGCCAAGGTAACAATGCAGCCTCTACTGATCTGTCAATTATTACTTCTTTTTAAATTCATCTTAAGTGTCGGGACTGTGGTGTACCTGCTCAACACAGTCTTAACCTTCCAGAATTTCTTGCCAGCTCCTTGTTTTCTGCTCAGTGGAATAAAGCAGATCCCTTGCAAGCACATGGTTCCAGAAGCTAAACTAAACTAGGAATATATCTTGAATGGAAGAGGAAGAAAAGTTAAATGAAATACAAAAATGAATGGGAAAAGGTTCCACCAGGATATTACTCTGTGTTGGCAAACAGTAGGTTCTTGCAAAGAGGCCTACAGTAAAGTATGACAAAAAAGGGAAGATTATTAAAGATATTTGATATTTACTGCACTTCATGAATCAGAAGATGTAAAATTGAGATTTTTTTTAGTAGTGTGAAAAAAAGAAAATGAATGGTTGCTGAATTATTGGACATAATCTAATTTCACATCTTCAGAAAGATATCTGAACAGTCAAGAGCACATCAGGTGATAGAGCTGCATCCCCCTATTATTACACTAGTTGTAGAGGTGTCGTTTGTATCCCGTGCAACTTCTGTGGCTGACCCATATTGGAATCCAACCAGAAATAGAACTCAGACATTACTGTAATATGTTTACCCTATTAAAGAAACACAAAGAATGACGAGTGTAAATGGAACACAATGGGAATACACTGTTTATGACTGTACTAGTGGACAAAGTGTCTGCTATTGGGATAAAGCATGCCCAATTATTGCTGTCATTGAGGAAGTATATTCCTTGAAAGATGGCAGTAAGGCAATTCCTGAGGCACCGTACCCTGCAGCTCGGGCGTGCTCTGCTCAGAGCACGGGGTGGCGTGGAACAATCCAGCTGTTGTTCAGTTCCCTTCTTGAATCACACTATCTTAGAAACTGAAAGAACAGTTCAATAATCCTATTGCTCTGGAAGTCACAGAATATGTAGCAGTGTTACAGACATTAGTAAAAACGAAATACAGATATAAAGCTATGGGGTTTAGGGTACTAGGGAGTTATGCAAACTTTCATACTTCTATGCCCAGGAGAACTGAGTTACTACAGTCCACTTACTATCCTAGCAAAATGTTGCATTTCCTTTTTTTAGTGTACAGAAAGATTGTTTGGATTTTTATTTTATTTTCTTCATGCCTCTTGCAAACTGAATATAAGCAGGGGAGATAAGATGTGTTGGCAGGCGTAACCGTTAGAGCATTTGACAAAAAACACAGTGGACCAAAGTTCAAAGATTGATTATGTATCTGCCAGTCTGACTTTTAAAAGTAGAATAAAACAAGAGCATGCACTGTCAGACAAAAGAGCTTAATAAGGCTAGTCGCATTAATTTGGCAGAAAATAAACCCCCTCTTCACCGGAGTGGGAGGCTAGGTGCGGCTAGGTTTAAATTCTGAGTGATATCCAATTTGCCACTACCAGTCCAATCGCGTTTAATATGTATATTAAACTACCACAATTCTGGATGCACTAATAGCAGTCTGCACCTTCAGTCCGGTCATGCTCATGAACTAGCACGGCCGCGCTTAGGGTTCGGTCGCGTTCAGTGAGAAACTGTGACAACTGGCTGCCTAAACAGTGCCGTTTTATTTGTGCTACAGGTATAGAGGTTTTTTGAATTGCCGGTGATAGTGACTGTCTGCAAGAAAGCACGTGCAAATATAAAACGCGTGAAAAGGTTATAAGTAATATAGCCTGGCTATAAACATTGGGGAGTAACTCTCTAGAGAGATTTCTAAGATTCCCAAGAAAATCGCTTAGTCTAAGTCTCACCCAAGGCGTCCCAAGGGGAGGAGAAGCAAGGCTCAGCCCATCAGCCGATCCCGGTAGTCAGAAGCAGTCTGAGATGGAGTTTCCCTTGACTTGCTCATGGTGTTATCTTCTTCTCCGAAAATTCCCTATTTCCCTGGCTGTTTTTATTTTCTTTCTACATTTAAGGTGGAGTTTGAGTGACTGTAGTCATACATGCCTTTTATCATGATTGGTGTATAATTCTCTCACTTCACGTTTAAAGGTATAGTTTACAAAAAATTGAGGACGCAGACTCAAAAAGGAGTGGTTGCACCTCGGAGGCGAGTAGCCTTCGGGGTGGAGGTGTGTTTTGGTATTAAAATGATATTAAAATGAGTAAAGTCCACGAAAGGATAGCACTTTGGCAAGGTTTCAAAAACCTGTTGGCTCAGGGGACCAGATGAGCTGCTTATCAGTTCTAGAGGACCATTTCTTCCCGCTTTATCATCACAGAGCATGGGCACGGAGTCTCCACTCCGCTCCATCCTCTATGGTACATTGCAGGGAGTTGCTGTGTTAGTGGATTCCTCGCATGCCTGCTGCAGCTGTGTCCCGTCCTCAGAACTCCTTTAGATTTTATGCTTTTCCTCAATGGGTGAACGATGCTATGTTTTTCATATAAACCTTAATTTTCAGATGTAAAACCTTAATTTTACTGATAATTCCACAAGGCTGCCTGAGTGAGATACTGATTGGGATCAGATTTCAAAGAAAGTGAACAGTTATTGGTATGTAATCGTCAAGGCTGCATTTTCCAAGCAGCTGCAATTCAGTTATGTCTTTCATTTTGAAAAGGATTGAGTTGGTGATTCCTGAAATATTTTCATATATATAAATATGTATGTGTATAATGCATATATATATGCATGCATCTGTAATGCTAAAAACCATGAAAACGTCATTTACAGATTTTAAAACTCTCAACAGGATGATCAGAATCTGTACTGGCTTCAGAAGAACATTGTAGAAGCTCTTAAGATTTATTGCATATGCAGAAAAAAACCCAAAACAACAACATCTATTTAAGAGAAAGTTAATGGCATAGAAGCCAAAAGTGTCACCTGAAACAGATGATCCATAGAAAAGTTAACCATGCTTGGAAAAATAAAAGTAAACACAATTACAGTGCTTCTCTTACAAATAGCTGTTGCCTTAAGGTAGTCTGAGTGATTACAGCTAGCCTAGATGAGTGTGAATAGTAAAACTGCTTTTACATAATATTGGTTACTTGACATACCAGTGTGACGTGTTTGAGGCTCTATCTGTTTATGCTGCTGCTGAGAATCACAGAATCACAGAACTGACTATTTAGACTTGTAACTACTGGACCTCATTAGGCTCAATGCAGAGCCTTACCAAAGAGGCAGCTTCCGAGTAAGGCTCAAATCTGTGTTTAGTGCTGCAGCACTGGTGAGGCCACACCTTGAGTACTGTGTTCAGTTTTGGGGCCTTCACTACAAGAAGGACATTGAGGTGCTGAAATGTGTCTAAAAAAGAACAGCAAGGGGTGTAGAGAGCAAGTCCTATGAGGAGCGGCTGAGGGAACTGGGGCTGTTTAGTCTGGAGAAGAGGAGGCTCAGGGGAGACCTTATTGCTCTCTACAACTACTTGAAAGGAGGTTGTAGTGAGGCAGGTGTTGGTCTCTTCTCCCAGGCAACTAGCGATAGGGTGAGACAAAATAGCCTCAAGTTGTGTCAGGGGAGGTTTACACTGGATAGTAGGAAAAAATTCTTTGCTGAAAGGGTTAGCAACAGGCTGCCCAGGTGAGTGGTTGAGTCACTATCCCTGGAGGTGTTCAAAATCATGTAGATGTGGCACTTCAGGATATGGTTTAGCAGGCATGGTGGTGATAGGTTGATGATCAGACTTGATGATCTTAGAGGTCTTTACCAACCTTAATGATTCTATGATTCTAAAATCAGAGGACTGCACCAGCAAATCTGTTGCAGTAGTCTGACTCCTTTCTCAGGAAAATGTGGGAAATTATCTTCAGCCCAGAGAAATGGCTGGATAACATACAGAAGCGATGAAGGCTGCCAGTTTTTTCTCTATTTATACTCAGCAGACAATAGGTCCCTGAAGGACTGTGGTGGGCTAGCTCAAGTGAAGAGCCCGCTTCAGGGGTCCGGGTCTGTGCTGGAAAGAGATCTGCATTAAATCTATCAAATGCTTCTTTATCAAGAGCTATCGCCTTTTCCGCTGCTGAGGAAAAGGAGCTGAGAGTGTAATTTACACAGTCTATTATATATTTGTATTGTTCAGAGTGCTGTCTTTTGATTGAAGATGATGTATGGGTAGTTCTTGTTAAAATACATCAAAGTAAGTGAGGAATGTTAAAGAACTACACACACTGCTTATTGCTACATGGGAGAATTTCTGTGAATGTGCTAGATAGTTCTCTTTTTTTAGATCTATTTTGCATATAGACAAAACCATATTTCCACTGTCTCTCATTACTTTAGGGAGTGGATACCCTCACTTTATTAGAAAAGCATCTTTCAAAAAAAAAAATCTTCTATGAGTTGCAGACTTGAGGCATATTATTTCACTTTTTATACATTCAATCCAGTGTTCCTAAGAGTTGTGTTGGTTTTGTTCATTTTCTCCTGTTCTCATGTTTCCTTACTTTGACCTTTTTGCAGTTAGGAATATTTTATCCTCTCCTTTTTGTAGTCATAAAGAATATACTTTCAGAGTCCTTACAATACAAAAAAAAAAAAGTGTTTCTTCTACATGCAAATTTCTCTGAAAATTCCAGCTAGGGCTGTAAAAAGAGGCATTTAAAGGGGGCAGGAAGGCATTTGACTTTTTATTCTGGATTCAGTCAGTTTCCCTGGAGACTTATGTTCCCTGATATTGGGAACAAAACCTTTGGTGCAGTCTGAGTTTCCAGGCATTACGCTGGCTATTTTACAGCATCGACTACTATTTGAAGTGAATAAGGAGGTAAAGTTGAGCACCATATGATTTGGTAGTTGATATCTACTTAATAAATAGACAGTCCTGACATGATATTTCTGACTTGAAACTTTGTGCCATAGATCTGTTAAACCAAACAGTGTATTCTGGTGTCATGGCTGTTATGATCTCTCATGAGAAATAACAAGTTTAAGGCAGGTCACAATATCAACCCTTTTATCAGTGCTATTACTTAGTAATTCTACTTATTTTATTAAAATAATACCTTTTCAAACTATTGAGACAAAAACAGGTAGGTTTTGTAGCTTATTGGAATCATATGCTGAATATAGTATTTTGAATTGATGTAGCAAAACTTTTGTAGTATGCAAATTACCACGTTTCTTAAAGTAAATGCCAAGCTAGATATTTGTTCTTGTGCTCGAGGTTTTCGTGTTTTCTAGATGAGCAGGCAAAAAATATTTTTCCAGCTACTGGGAGGAAAATTAATTCTATCCTAGCTGAATCCAGGACAGTATATCACAGTGATAAAGGCAAGTTTATGAAGATGTTACTGCTGATGTTGAGAGCAAACTGTATTTCTTTATGACCATTAAGACAAAGGTCAGCTGCGACTAGCTAGCTAATGTGAGCTATTTAAAATTTACTCAGGTATAAGGCTTTTTATAAAACACTTGTTATCAATAAAAGATTTACTGCTTTATTTATGAAACATCAAAAGAATGCTGATATAGGAGACATATAAAAGGAACAGACATAAAGACTGGGAACTAGTTTGAGGCTTAGTCTATAATTCGCATAACTTAAGTTTAAGCAATCAAATACAGTATGCTGACATATATGGAGATATCAAGTAACTGAGAACATACATGACAGTACACCTATGTATGTGCCTGTTGCTATTGCTATCATAGACATCAAGGAACATCATGGTTGTATACCAATGACCAGGACATTCATTACATGTGATTACTTGATTTATGAGTGGTTAAATATGATATGTATTCATATGGAACTGTGCTGAATTGCAGTTAGTGGTAGAGAAGGAGCCATGTCAGTATAGGTTTAATGATCCTAGGACTGCACCTATAACTCACACCAGGCTGAACTTTGTAGATATTCCTGCTTCAAGTATCTAATATGGTGCTATGTTGTGGGGGGTAGTATACCTCAAATTCATTTCCATTTGCTTCATATTCTAACAGAGAATATTTGGGATGTTCTTCTTGAAAAGAGGTTAGAAAAATAAGTACTTATGTTCTTTAACTGGTATTTGGAAAGTGATTCAAAGGAGGAGGAAAAATCTAATCCATTTGAAGATTATTTTTTAGCTTATCTCAAATATGTTATCCATCCCATGTAATTAATTGATTATTTAATAATAATTAAATAATTATTAACTTAGTAAATAGGTAGTTTATTTGTTTGTGTAGATTAGTGTATGTTTCCACCAACTCCAAGTTTTCCTCTGCACCTATGGTTTAGTAGGCATGGTGGTGATGGCTTAACAGGTGGACTTGGTGATCTTGGAGGTCTTTTTCAACCTTAATGATTCTATGTGTATATGTAAGTATAAATCCATTATATAAGTCCTTTTGCAAGGTAGAGATGCAAGAGCTTGCATAACTCATGGTGTTGCACACTTTAAAAATTAGGTTTTCTTCAGAAAAATGTAGAGTTTATGAAAGTCTCTTCATTCTTTTTTTTTTTTGAGGTTATCTTTGAATAAAATATTTTTCATGTCAAAGACCGTGTATTTGACTTGTATGAGAATTGAAAATTTCAGGCAAGTTCAAACTATTGGTTAAATTTGTGCAGTGTAATTTATTTTGATCTACGCCTACATCACCAATGGAGAGATGTCTAAAAATAATCTAAATCATAGGTGCCAAAACCTTTACTCCTTAACTTTGGGTAAAAACTGTAAATGTATTTTTAAAATGCAATACCTAATTAGTATCCATAAACTTCAGTGTAAATCAGGCACCCAACCAACTGAATGTGATTCACCTTACCATCTGTATATATAGAATTTAGAAATTAAGAGATTTTTCTCCTGTGATAGTGGGAAGAAAGGGCGTATAGGGAACATGAAGTACTTGAGCCTGAACCTTGTTAAAGAATAGCAAGAAGCCACTTTGTATGACTTCATAGAATCATGTACAGTGGTTTTGAGTAGTTAACTAATAATAATTCCCCTAAATTGTGGAAGTCACTACGAAAGACAGTCTCAGATCAAGGTACAGATTAGAAGTATTTGAGCTGTGAGGCAGTATATCCATACAATTTTTCAACTAGTAATTAGCAAGCAAAGCAGTCAAGGTAAAAAAAAAAAAAAAAGTTCAATTGAACAATGCTGAAAGAGTGATAGACTGCAAATCTGCTAGGTTGTCTACTGGGCTTGGAGAAAAAGGAAAGTGGAGAGGTTGAGATCGTCTTGAGCTAAACTGAAAAGGTAATCAGATTCAAGACAAATGAAACTATATATAATTCATCTTTTTTATATTAAAATTTTTAGTTTTTCAAATAAATGAAATTAGTCAAAATAGATTTTTTGCAGAAAAGGTATTATTGAGTATGCGTTACGGTATACATAGTATTTAATAAATAGTATTTGTTAAATCATGAATTTTTTATAAAAGGAAAATTAATTAAAAAGAACAGAAAATTTGCATTAACTGTCTGTGAATAATTTTCTGTATTGTTCTGTGTCATAAAATTTGAAAGTTTTATTTAATGAGTGGAAAATAAACGGGTGAAATATGTTGTACTCTCTTTCCTGACAAGTTGAGGACATAGATGTTTCACCAGCAAGTATCTGTTTCTGTTAATACTGAAATTAGCTTTCTAAAATACTCACATTCAAAACCTGAGCTTTTTATGTTTGCTTGAATTGGTGATCTTTGATCACATTATGTTTTTTGGCAAGCAAACACTAGCACCAAATTTTAATTTTAATGTGAAAAGAAGTAAGACTCTTAGATTTGAAAAGCTGCTTGGCTTTTGTCTAGATCTAATTAGGAAAGAAAGTAAATACCCATTACATAATTCCAAATATATACCAAAAACCATGATCCTAATATTAAGCTTAAAAAAAGGAAACAAAACAAATTCCTCAAAACCTACTTCATATTTATGCAGTGACTGAAAATGAATACTTCTTTGTGTTAGTGAAACCTATTCATATTAGTGTAACGTATTTGAGCTGTTTAAGAGTTGTCATGTTTTTAAATTAGCATTATTATGCCAGTTGATTAGAGATAGTTTTCATTTTTTGAAATTGAGCCAATATCTCATATAACTCAATGGCATGAAAACTGCCTGTTTAGACTGCAAGATTTGTTATGGTTTTAGCATTCACTGAATCAAAAACATGCCATCTACTGACTCTTTACTTTGACATAAAATTGGTAAAGCAGCAAATTCTAATGGCGTCTTGAAATTTTACCTTTCATTTCCTAGGTAATGCAAAATAAAAGTCTTTCATTCCTGATAGAAAATACGGTTGGAATTTTAATCCCTTGGTTTTAAAAGTCCACCATTTGAATACTACATTTTTGCTAAAATTAAATTATAATCACTATGAAAAATATTTAAATATGAAAAGCATAGAAACATAGAATGTCTCAAGTTGGAAGGGACCCATAAGGATCATCGAGTGAATAAATACATATGAAAAAATTAAGAAACTATTTTTCTTTTTGTCAAGACCTGCTTTTGAAGCAGATGAAAAAAAAAAGAATGCAGTAGTATAGAATATCTTGCAGATTTTATGAGGTTTTTATTTGGGAGGAGCTGAATAATTTGCATATGATACTATGGGGTAATTAAATAATTGTAAACTGTTGCAATAAAAGTTTTATAGCATGTTGTGCCATCACAGCAGTATGAAGTCTCATTTTCTGTCTTAGGCATTTTTCAATAAATGCTAGTAGGAAATTAAAAGAAAGTAATAATGCTTGATTTCAACTGAAATAAAGGAAAAAGAACAAGATAGTTTTTTTGTGTAATTTTAAAAAGTATAAAGTAACATATGCTACAAATATCTGGGAAATCTCAGTGGGATTTGTGCTGGTGTGTTAGCTTACAAGGTGGAGTTGTTTTCCCCACTGCAGTATTTTAAAACAGGGAACTTAGATCAACTGCACTGATGGTGAAACTTAAGAAACAGATACTTTTTTGCTTTGATCACACCTTTGGGCCACCATAATTAAGTTTCAAGTAGTTACGGTTTGGGCATTGTAAAGTGTTGAAACTGAGGTTTTTTGAGAGCATAGTACCAAAAGCTTAATAGAAAAATGTGCCTGTAGATTAGTATTAAAATTCTCTCTTTTTGGCTCTATTGTTTTCCCTCTTCTCTCCATTCTGGTTTTATTTCAAATGGTGATAAGATCCATTTTAGTTTGACATGCAACATATTTTAAGGGCTTAAGACTTTAAAAAGTGAATTATGAAAGTGTTTTCACAAAGATTTGTAATGCCATAGGAAAATCAGATTTCCTTGTTTTTTTTTAAAAAAATAAACAAATGCAAATGTCCATTGTGTGTTTCTTTCTTTGCAGCACTTTGGAAACCGGTGGGCAGCCATCTGCAGATGGACGGAAGACCGATGGTTCCTTCTGCAAGATATTCTTCGTAAGTGGCAGCACTTTGCAGAGGAGCAGGTGAGTAGTTTTAGCAGTTATAAATAGGAATGTTCTTCAAAAAAATTGCACGAGGAAAAGCCTGACTGAAGCCTTTTCATAATCTTCTCTCCAATTTTCTTTCAGTGCCTTTTTGATGCATGGCTTACTGAAAAAGAGGATGCTGTGAGCAAAATTCATACAACTGGCTTTAAAGATCAAAATGAAATGCTGGTCAATCTACGCAAATTAGCTGTATGTATTTTTCATTCTCCTATTTTATGTTCAACTTTCTTATTCATGAGTCTGAATGCGGGTGGCTTTATCTTGCTCTCAGACAATATGGTTTAACAGAACAGCTGTATCATACTTTGGGAATGGATGTTGTCTTAGGTGGATGGAATGGGTTGGTCTATGGCCTTGCTGATAAAGGAACCAATAGGTACAGACATTTTCCTTGGCTGTCACTTCAGTCAAAAGTTTATGAACTGAAATAGCATTTGAGTGTCTTAAAAATATGCGTACTTTTATACAGAAAGTTTCTTCATATGTACTATTAATGTATATATCATGTGTGAGACTGAGTATGTATATGTACAGACATATACATATGAGTAAGTACTTATCTTTCAGCAAAACTTCTTATAGGTTCCTTGAACTTGAAAAAGCTAAAGACTCAAAAGTTGTGAAATGCTGACATTAGTATTACTTTACAGCTATACCTCAACTGTATTTCAGGAATCTAGTTGCATATATAAAATGCACCCTTTTCAACACATCCTCTACGTCACTTTTCAGAAAATATTCTGCCATGCATCGTCTTTATCGAGGGAATGTAGCTCTGACTGGCCTAGAAAGATGCTGTGCCTGTAGAGGTGGAAAACTTGTCACAGCCTAGGCTTGCAAGTGGTTTTATAGTGTTAGGACCTTTGTAAAGAAAATGGTATGGTATGTGCTATTTTTGTGCATAACAATGACTGTTTATGCATTTAGAGGAAAGGAAACTTTCATGCCCATCTTTTTGTTAAAATAGGTAAATTATTATCACTGTAAATAGATACTTCGTTGGTAATCTTTTTTTTAAACAGAACTATTATTATTTGTGTTGTCAAATCGGTGGTGGGGGCAGGAAGTGTCCTAGACATTGTTTCAAGACTTGGTTTTACAGTTTACATACTAGAATTTTGAGACATGAACAGTTCTCAAATTATTATTAACCATTTGGTTATACAGTCAGGTCAAGCTTAGATTTAAAAAAAATATTTTAGAATTTATGTCCTTCTCATCCTTCTGTACTAAAAGCAGAAACATTTATGGTCAGTAAAAATACCATGATGTGTCTGAAGTTTGTAAGTTTGTTTCAGAGTAACTGGAATGTTTTTAAAATTTACTATATATTATCCTCACATGTACAAATGTGTAAGTTTTTTTTTTTAATAAAATTCTTGCAGCTTGATTGTTTAATTCATAACTACCTTGCAGCTGGTCTAGAATTAGTGGTGAATGTCCCTGTTGATTCATAGAAAGACTAAGAAGTTAATATTTGTTGATTTCCGCCCCCTCCAAAACATTCAAGCCCCCAAAGTATGATTATTATTTAGAAGCACAGGCTTGGATTTTGATTAAAGATTACTTAGAATTAAGTCAACTTCTATGTAAAGGAAAGGAGCTCTTCCTGTAGTCAGTTGTCTCAGTGTATATGTTTCTTGCAAATTCTACTAATCTAATGTGTAAGCAATCTTGAAGCTGACTTCAAGCTAGACTTTTATTAATGCATAATGTATTAGAGGCAACTCAGGATGCTTTAGAATACCTTAATGAAGAAGAATTTATGGCAAGAAATTCAGATTTATTCAGTAAATTTGCACTTGTGGATTTTGGCAAGTTGCTGGAGGAAATAGGAACTGAAGGTTTATCACAAAATGTGAAGCAGCAGCCTATTAATGGTTCAAAAGTGTTAAGGGTGAGACCAGTTCAGATACCTTTCAGAACTGATTGGAAATATGATGTTAAGAAGGAAATACTTTACTAGTATTTTCATAAATTTGGTTAATGAAGTAAGTGCACACTCTTACGGAGTTATGTTGCCAGCTTAAATTGTTAAGCATTACTCTCATGAAAGCATTGAAGGTGTTTCATGAAACTGAATATTTGAACAGGAGAGTAAATAAAGTGATTCTTCCATCCCCCTGAACCTCAATAAGAATTATGTCATCCTTGACAGAACAGACAGGATTTATTAATAGAAACTTAATCTTTTTTTACACGTGAATAAGTTTGAGGTTTTTAGAAACAGATGGTCCATAATGCAGTAGTTTAGATATTTAAAGGTTGATGGTATGCTGGAGAAACACTGCCTCTTTAGTGTCTTAGATTTGTAGCAGAAAGATATTTTCTACTTTTGGAATTCATCTGTTGGATTTTAGACCTAGTAGCAGTCATCTCTAAATTCTAGTGAGTATGTATATTTACTTTCACACAATGCCAAATTGTCAGGAGTTTTGTGGAAGAAGATTTACTATTTTAGTCTTCCCTGAATCACAGGGAATTTGTATTAATGCGTTATCCACATGAAAATTCTTGTCAGAGAATGTATTCTTCCACTCTTGGACTGGCTTTTAGAAATAGGAAAAAAAAGGACCATGGTATCCTAACCTTGACATGTAAATCATGTCTGTCTTTTGGCTGAAGTTATTTTGGACATAGAGATGTCTATAGATGTAGGAAAGGAGAAGCTGTCACAAAAAATTGCCTTTCTATTTAGGCCAGCTTGTTCCAGAATTGTAAAGGTGAGTCTGTGAGGCAATAAACATACATTTTTTACTATTATAAAAATTTTTATATTCTTAAAAGTATGGTAGCTCAGTCCCTCGGTTGTCTAATTGTTTCCATTAGGAAATTACAGTATTAGTTTGTCCTGTTAGATCTTAAGAATTTTAAGTTAGATGAGATACAGCATAAAAGCTTCCAGCCTGTTTTTCCTGTCTCTCTTACATAACCTGAATCTTGCCAAGTCGTGCATGTTCTTTAGCCAGATTGCAGTCTCTTAAGCCTGAAGGAAATTTCTGAAGGTATTTTATTAAACCATTTGGTATCATGACTGTTGATTTGAAATTCTACAACCCTCCTACAAGGTCCTAAGCCTTCTAAAGCGCCTGAAGTGAAATAAGTCTGTTGAGAGGCTGTTCACAGTATGAAAAAAAATGTTGACTCTTCACATTAATCATTACATCACATAGTAACAAAAAGAAGGTAAAATAAGAAAGAGCAGCTGGTAGTCTTCATGCGTATTTGCAGCTCAGAATACTTCTGAGGAAATCAGGATTTAACTACTGCTTGCTGATGTAGGAATACATCAGTGTCTTCTCCACAGTAGTTTTATCTCATGTTTCTCAAGTGGGAGGATATACACTGTTAATTTTAGTTCAGACAGGATTTTTGATAGTAAGCAGTATTACTGCTTAAAAGTAAGCTTTCATTTACCAACATTTGTTAAACTAGTAGTCAATATGCAGGTATTTTCACACAGTAATAAAAATTTTGAGTAATCAGAAAGATTGAGATTGTTCCTGAACCCAAATCTCCATACATGGATTCCTGGAAGATTTTTGCAGCCCAAATTCTGCTTATTTGACTTCGTATAAACAAACATGTGTTTCCCCAAAATTTGATCCTTTCTAATGATTTGACTGCAGGCTCACCATTATTAACAAGTATTAGTTCTCTCTAGATTCCTTCTCGGAGGTGATTCTCCCAAACCTGGAGAAGGAGGCAAGTGAAAACATTTCAAATAAAACTATGTAAAATAAACCTTGATATTCCATTTGCTGCCAGAATACTCTAATGTATGGAGGTTAGGATACACGTTGGGCAGTGGAAGACAAAATGTTTGAAGATCAATCTAACAGAAGAGAGGTTTGGGATGTCCCAAACATGATGATGATGTGGTGGGTTACCCTTGGCTGGCTGTGAGGTGCAACTCTCTCCCTTCCCTTCCTCAGGAAGGCAAGGGGCAGAAAATAAGATGAAAAGCTCAGTGGCTGAGGTGGGGACACAGGGATCACTCACCAGTTACTGTCACAGGCAAAACAGACTTGACTTGCAGAAAATTAACTTACTTTATTGCCAACAAAATCAGAGTAGGATAATGAGAAATAACAATCTTAAAACACTTTCCCCCTACCCCTCTCTTCTTCCCGCGCTCAACTTCACTCCTGATTTCTCTACCTCCTCCTCCCTGAGCAGCACAGGGGGATGGGGAATGGGGGTTGTAGTCAGTTGGTCTCTGCTGCAACTTCCACTTCACGCTGTTTCCCTGCTGCAGCATGGAGTCCCACCCAAGGGAGACAGTCCATGAAATGCTGCAGTGTGAGTCCTTCCCACGGGCTGCAGTTCTTAGTGAACTGGTCCAGCGTGGATCCTTTTCATGGGGTGCAGTCCTTCAGGAACAGGCTGCTCCAGTCGAAGTCCCCTGTGGGGCTACAAGCCCTGCCAGCAAACCTGCTCCAGCGTGGGCTGCTCTCCACAGGGCCACAGCTCCTGCCAGGAGCCTGCTCCAGTGTGGGCTTTCCGCAGGGTCACAGCTTCCTTCAGGCACAAACACCTGCTCTGGCGTGGGGTCCTCCATGGGCTGCAGGGGGACAACCTGCATCACCACTGTCCTCACCAAGGGCTGCAGGTAAATCTCTCCTCCGGTGCCTGGAGCACCTCTTTCTTCACTGCCCTCTTTGTTTGCAGGGCTGCTTCTCTCACATTTTTCTCACTCCTCTCTTACAGCTGCTGTGTGGCGTTTTTACACTTTCTTAAGGACATGATCACAGAGGCACTACTGAAGTCATTGATGGGCTCAGCTTTGGGCAGTGGTGGATGTGTTTTGGAGCTGTCTGGAACTGGTTCTATCTGGGGGCAGCCACTGTGTCTTCTCACAGAAGCAACCCTTGCAGCCCCACTGCTGCCAAAATCTTGCCGCGTAAACCCAGTACAGATGCTGTCCTTCTTTTTCCCTTAGCTGTAGCAGTCATGTTTTCATTGTTATTGAAACGAATGGGTAAAGTATGTTTTTGGTCAGTGTAGCAATTCACCCAGTTCTAACGGTTTGTTAAAATTTATATCAAGTCAGTTATATTTCTTCTTAATTTATATACTGTACCCATAGTATCTATTTGTAAGAATTTTTGTTCAGATGGAACTGCTTTTTTTGCAAGAAATGTGTGTATTTTAATAATCTCAAATGACTTCTTTCAGAGGATTCACTCAGTATTTTTAAGTGAAAATTTATCTTCTTTGTCATTAACTCTCTTCTGGGATCTGTTTAGTCTTAAGGTCATAAAAACTGTTTAGGCTTTACTGCTTCATGCATGTATTAATACTGAACTGTCTTCATTTTTTTTCTGCTGTTGGTGGGTAGTTACTCTAGTTCTAAAAAGATTTCTTTAAAACAACTGTTGTTTGTTGTTTTTTTTTTAATTCCACCTACAATTTATTCAGTGCTACTATAATTGTCTCTGAATTCTTACACAAGGCAAAGGATGGCATAGAGCATGGACTAAGCTGGATGATGTCATGCACTGAGAATGTAGAACATAAGTGGACAGAGTGAGGTGAAATTTTACTGTCATTTATGGCACAAGCTTGACAAATTGTTTTCATGTCCTAAGTTTTGCTGCCTGTAGATGAAGGCGATGTTGTTCCTCCTCTGTAAAATGTGTTGAGATCTACTGCAAAGCTATACAAGATGTAGGTCTATATGTTTATAGTAAACATTCCATTAATATAGAATTAAATATTCTTTTGCTTGTCTTTATGCAGACTTCTTTACTTATTAGAAGAGATAAATTAGATATTGTACTATTTTTTACTGGAATAAATCTCTTAGCAGCCAAACAATTACTTTACAGCAGATGTTGCCTATTAGAATATTACAATGAGCAAAGAAAGTTTTTGGTGATGTTTAAAGAAAAGAAAACCAGCAATAATTAAAAACTTGAAAAAAAAAAAAAACCAAAACCAACTACTAGAAGCACATTACCAAAAAATAAGGAAACCACCTTACAGTGTTTAAATATTCCAGTTTTACAGTATGCACTCGACAGATGTTATGACTGAGTTATTTGATAATTAATTCTGTAAAGCAAAGAGTACCATTTATTCTCTTGCAGATTGGTATTACGTATTTTGTTGCTAGCTCATTAGTATCTTATGGATATTATTCTACTGGAAAACAAAAAAACTAGATCATATTATTGATTTCTGTAACACATTGACACATTTTCAGTAAGGAAGTATGGAAACAGAATCTCCTAGTATATTTTTACAGGTTAACTGTAGCTATCACAAAAGCATATGAGATAGTAGTGAGCGCTTCCCTTGACACACAAAGTTTTAGCATCCTTCTCTTTCTAGTGTTTCACTTACTGATGGTGCTCCATGTATCTGGGATTGATGCTGAACTCATTTGTGTATTACACAACTGTCATCAGCTGTGGAGGTTGGAAATAAAACACTGCTGTTCAGCATTCACTAGTCATGTTTCATAGGGTACCATTTTTTGTTATTTCAGCCAGTCTATGTGGTGGCTTTCACATGAGCTTCTGCTGGCACTGTAGGAAAAAAAAAGTTCAAATATATCAATCCTTGAAATTTTGAGATGGTAAATTGTTTTACATCCAGTCTGCTGCCTCTGTTACATCTGCTAGTATGCAAAGAGATTCTTAAATATAAAGTGTGTTAGCTGCTATTTCTTAGGGATGTGTCAATTTAAGTTTTGATGTGAACTGTATCTAACATTAGTAATTATGGTGTTTCAAACCACGTCTGAATGGAAAGAGTACTGATTACAGACTAGAAATCTTCATTTTACTGAGCTGTGTTTTAGATTACAATTTTGGATTATATGGCTACAGGAAAGTATATGTAGACTAAATTCTGTTGTCTAAATATTTGTTTAATTATCCCTTTCATGCCTTGGGGATTAGATTGCAGTCCTCAGCTGCATGGAGAGTTCAAAATTTGGCCATGGTTAGCACATTACAGTGTAGAGAATGAATGCTTATGGTATGAAAATCAATGGACTAAATGAGTAGAGACATTAAAAAATAAACCCAGGTTGAGAACTGGAGCTATGGATGACTCTTGGATCTGTGAAGAACCAACTTCATAGAGAGGTCTGCATGTATAGATCTCAGGAGTTTCAAGATCCCTTGGCAGTTTACTGCAGTAGAGATGTGAAGGCTGATGATTTCTCCTTTTCCATTAGCATCCATGGGTTCAAGCTGTATGGCGGCTTGCAGAGCGCGGAGGTTGTACATGGGAGTTTCGGGACTCCCAGCTGCAGGGCTCTTCCCTTGGCACACTCAGCAGAGCTCCTGGGGTTCCCAAGGCTTCCCCATTCGCTGGGAGGCTACTGCTGTGTAACCAGAGCCTGCCAAGATCCGAGGAAGATGAGAAATATGATTCTTCAGTACTGCCAAAATCAAACTTATTTTCATTGAACTTTCTTTTTTTTTCATCCTGGTCAAATATTATTTTTCTAGAAAACATTTTTTTCCTGGTGATTTTTAATATGCGATATATGACAATGTACAACAAAGATTTAAAGAAACATTGTTTGAAGTGTAGGTATAGTTGTTAACATTAGTGCCGTTTTAAGTTTTTTTGTGTCACACAGCTGTTAGCTTTTTGATTCATGTCACCACCTGAGGCATGCTGTGGTGTCCTGAGTTGCTCCACCTGTCATGTTAGATTGCTTTGTCAAGTGCAATGTGTCCATTTCACTATGTCAAATTTGCGAGGAGTTTTTATTGTAACAACAGCATGGGAGTATAGGAGTTTGTATGAAATATCCTTACTGATTTTTGGATCTTTATGATGCTCTCTTTGGGACTTCTTCTAAGTTCGTTGGGTTTGTTTGGGGTTTTTTTCCCCTGTGCAAATTACTGTTTTTCGTGCTGTTACTTTGTTTAACAGATCCTAAAAGGTGATCTAGAAATGAAAAGGCAAATGATGGGTAAGCTGAAGTCACTCAGCCAAGACCTCCTTGTAGCTGTGAAAAATAAAGCAGTGGCTCAAAAGCTGGAAAGTCGTCTCGAAAATTTAGCCCAGCGCTGGGATAGCCTTGTGCGGAAGGTGGAGAGCAATTCTACACAGGTTTGTTAAAACCATCGTTTTGTCAGTTGGTGACAGTCAAATCCTTTGTCAGTCCAATGCTTGAAGTAGTTTTGGTACTGCTTGTCATATTGCCTTAAATTTTTTCCCTGCATGATTGCTCGAGACTTGAGATTTTATTTTTAGGACAGCATAGTACAGCTGTAATATAACTTTCCAGAATTTTACTCAACTTTTTAGGTTTTGATCACTCTTTATAGTGTTGATTACTTTCTTGGGCTGTCGATTACATTTTCAGGGATGATACAATCCATAATGAAAATACTCTTTCCAGTTAATTTATTTTTAACCTATAATAGTTGGTCGCTTCAAATACAACGTTTTTATGGCTGTCTCTGTGGAATAGCACTTAGTGAAAATTAGTGTAAGAACTGTTTTCTAATTAAAGGTAAATTATTTTTATTTCTTTTCAACAGCGAAAGATTATAATAGATTACTGGTTTACTTCTGATTATGTAATGCTGATTTACAGGTTAAACAGAGGTTTCTTGGAAAAATAAAGAAATCAATCCATACCTGTAGCTCAAATGCCAATGGAAAAAGAGTATAATCCACTATTATTTTGCCCAACTCCTTTATGTTAACTGTAATACATTAAAAAAGAAATTGAGATTTTAAAGTTTCACATTTTTTAAACCAGATAACAAAAACCATGCCCACTTATTTTTCGTAGCCATCTTTCAGCATCTCTTTCTTATTGGATTTAAACCCAAATCAGCTCACTTTTTCCCGTTCCATTATATCTTTAATATTGAGTTATGTGTGTGCTATCATGGTATGACTGGTGAAATGGAAATGGATATTAAGACTTTTTAATAACACGGAGCAGAATGTTACTGCGTGCACCTCTGTCCTGTCCCTAGAGGGCCTCTAGTTGTTCTGGTCTGTTTGATTCAAGTCCCTTGACCGTGCTTTACTTTTCTGTTGCTTCTACCAACTTACATTTGGGTAATTAAATGAAAGCTGCTATATTTCCTGAAGCAATCTGAATACTTCTCAATAACCTTGCTTCCAACTCATACCTTAATCTTTTAGTTTGCTCTGTGATACAGTTTCTTGTGTAGCTGAAGTTGGAAAAATCCATTTGGCAGAACAGAAGAGAAGAAAATGGGGAAAGGGTACAATTTCACATACTAACAGAAGGTAGAAATCAGTTTGTGCTACACAGCATTTATAACAGTTGAAAATTTGATTTCACTCTAGTATATTTGCTGTAGAAAACCTGCTGTTTCAATGCAGAGGTAAATCCAGAGATGTATTTTTAATTTGGGATGGATAGGGTGACATGATTTGAAAACACTAGTAAGTCACTCCAAAGTGTTCAAGAGTTATTTAGATTTTTGAATGGTCCTAAAAGCAGATACCAGTTTTGAAAATGGAACTTAGATTACAAAAAAAGATAGCCTCCTTGAGAAGTGAGCAACCCTGAGGCTCTGTATCCATGCCTCATGGAGCGGCACAAGTGGGAGATGCTTTAGATTCCCAAAATAGTTTAACTGTCTTATCATAGCAGCACACTTCAGTTGATAAGCGTTGCCTCCAAGGAGAAGCTACTTTGCTTGGCACAGAGTTGGTATGCCGTTGTGGACACATTGCTTCGCATTCTGGAGACATTGCACATTCAGTGCCAACTGAAGGACCACTTCCTAAGGACTGTTACACCGTTTAGATAAGTCCTCTATGAAATACTGATGGTGTGCTTTTTGCCGTGTGTTTCTATCTAGGCGGGGCAGATAATGCTAGAGGGGTTTATACATTTGTGCATTACAGAGCTCATTTACACGTTCAGACTGCAAGAAAAAATCCCTCTAAAAGACCTAATCATTCTCTCTGATCATGAACTGGGGAGGAGGGAAGTTGAAAGAGGTGACAAATACAACATTTTTCACTAAAATGTATCAGAAAATACACATTTTATTCATCAAACAGATATTGACTTCAAAATGAACTTTATTCCGTTCATTAATAAATTCATACTTCATACCTTTGTACCTTCATAATTACGCTTTTGTCATTAGTTATTTCCCCTCCATCTCTTACTAAAGTGTCACTGAATTATTAACTTGTTAATAAAATAAGAAATGAAATTGAAGACACAACCTCAGCTGAAAGCTAATTCTCCAACTAGACACGAGAAGCAGTTATACATCCCAAAGGATAAGTGCAGAAATTAGACTGGGAGTCCTCTCACATTCAGCTGAATTCATTGCTGCTAAATTTAAACATCTAATTGGAACTCATGGCTGAAGCTTCTGCTACAAACCAGTGGATGGCAAGTGTAAGACAGAGAGGGAGAGATAACTCTAAAAAGCAGTTTGTCCTCATCATGAAAATGTCAACTTTGTTTCGCTGGCCGCACAGTGAAATCAAGAACAAGGACAACTTGCTTAGACTAGATGCACAGCTGTTAGAAACTCTAAACCTATCTTTGGGGAGTTCATTATGCTTCACTAAATTGTACTGAAAAACTTCCCAAACTAAAGAAAACACCATTCTTCATCTGAACTTCCCCACTCACATACATACATACATTTCATCAAAGAACAGATGACAGCTCCAAAAATGTCTTAAGGAAAATCATGAGTTTATCAGGACAGAGGGCACTTCCAAAGGCAGTAATAAATGATGACATTAAAGGTAGGCTGCCGTAGTAAAGAGAAATAAAATGACATAAAACTACTGAAGTGCTGTACACACATTTTGCATACATTTGCCTGTAAAGGATGAAAAGGAAGATTTAAATTTGTCCACTCGGAAAAGAGATGAGTTTCAACATGTTTTTAAGATGAGCTTGCTGATGTGAAACTGCAGGCAAGCATTGTATTTTGAAAGCCTTTTAATGTGCAGCCTTATGAGTCACCTTAGCACTTTCCATGTGATTCTCTAGTGGGTTAAAGGCCTAGTCTGTATCACCCCTTCTCAGATTCGTATTTGCTTGTCAGGACTGGAGATGGGTGAGGAAACTATACTGTCATTATTTGGACTATCTTTGAATAATACGTGAAACACACTACTTCAGTGATTAGATTTAAGAGGTGTTTGGGTTTTTTTTGCCACAGAAGCTAATAAAAGCTACTTCACTTTTTGTACTTCCTTATATTTTCCAGGATTTTCCTTTACCCACTTAAGTGTGCGCACTCTTTAAATGTGAATCAACTTCATCTTGCAGAGTTACATTGCAGTGTAATCTTCGGTACCTTTAGGTCTTACTCAGTCTCTTTAGAATGATTATGAACTTCAAATTCACATCTCCATTCTCCTTTTGAAGTATATAGTATTTAACCTCCACTCCTGTTAATTAAGCATGAAAAATACTTCTTTACTGTTTTGACATGTAAATCATTACCCCCCACAGCATCGTGACGTGACTGCTCTGAGCATATGGTAATTGCACTGCCTGCTTTTGAAGCACAGTTTGAAATTGCCAGCTGAAGCTGCTACTCCCGTGTAATTGGTAGTATGCTTCAGATTATTCTTGTGGTGCCCTAGCTGTGGTTTATTCTGTTTTACACCTTCTTCACTGTAAACTGTACGCTGCTATTGATCGGCAAATAGAAACATGACAGGATATGACCTTGGGTGTAAGAAACATCACCCTATCATAGATTTTTGGATAAAATCAAGTGTAATAAGAATTTGTGAGAAGAGGAAAGGGAGACTGTACCCAAAACTGCATATAAGGAGCAAGCAATTGTTTGGAACGTTCTTAGCTACAGAGTAAACCCAGGGAATGATGACATCAGGTGTTATCCTCAAATTTCATAGAACCCTAGACCTCAGAAGCTTCAATTGCTTCTCCATTCTGCCCCCCCCCCAAAAAAAATCAAAAATAAAATTGAAAAGAATGCTGTATAAAGTTTTAATGAAAATATATGGAAATGTGTTCTTAATATTTTCATGATTTATGTAGTTCAAAATATCAGTCAATACATCTTGCTGAGGAAACTAAAACAAGAGTATTAATACATAATATTGTAGTGATTAGGAAGACAACTGGGTGTTTTTCTCTTCCAAAGAATTTATGTAGTTCAAACATTAGCCAAGTCCCTGTAGTTCACAAGCAGCTTAGTCCAATTGACATAATTAATCCAGAAATTAAGAAAAAAAAATTCTGCTCAGAATCTTAATTTTGTAGTCTTCTGAGTCTGCTCTAAAGCCTAGACAGCTGGTCATTTCTAGAGGGGGAAGCACAGTATTGAGCTGACTACTCTAAGTAAGAAAGACTGACAAAATGACAGTGGTAATAGACTTCCCTACTCATCACTTTCACTGGCAGACTGGATGAAGAACAAGAAGACTTTCTTTGTTTAGAAGACCATGTGAAAGATTTGTTATGATTGGGGTTTTTTCAGGGTTGTTTTAGCTTTACTGATGTTGCCTGCTGAGAAGAGGCTGGTTGCTAACAGTTATCCCCCTTTCATTGTTGTTCTATTTTTTTCAATAAAAGAAAGCATTGTGGGAAAGGTGTTAATTACCTGGTATGCCTCTTCTCCATTGTTTATAGAAACACTTATGTCTCAACAACTAAGGTAACTCAGTTCTGTTATTGAGTTTCTGATGCATGACCTAGTAGATAAGTATCTATATATAGTTTCATGGAATTTTAGATACTGGAATTCCTGTTGCTGAATTGGAGAGTCTTTCTAGTTCTTCTATATTGGCAATAAGCAATGAAGCAGGGTTATTGTGGTGCGCAACTTTTCCTGCTCCTGATATAAGTTCTTCCTTTTATTTTCCATTTCACTGCACCTAATCTGTGAGGTGGTCGTTGGAGCTGTAACTAGAGCGTTTTGACAAATGAACCATCATCTGACAGAAGCAAAAAGAGAAGTGACCCATTTCTCATGAGTTAAGAACAGCTGCCCATGGTTAAGTGGCAAGTCTGTGGTTTAGTGTTATATGGAAACAAATATAAACAGGCAGCACATGTAGAACCATTATCTGTCAAACAAATATGAGCAGAAAATATTTCTCATAATTCCTTTTTTTTGTGCAGCTGAACCATATGAAGTGTTTGTTTTTATATTACTGGGCAATGTTAAATGCATTATACTGGTAGCGTTTATAGTGTTACATATTATGTGTATTAGTATCTGTTATGAACCCTAAACATTAGTTTTTGATTATGGAATAAAACTGATGAAAATTTATTTGCTTTCTAGTGGATGTTTTCTAATTTAAGATTTCCTAACAGAAAGCTAACGGCGCTTTTGTGCAAGTAGGTTGTGAAGAATTACTTTCTAGTTTGAAAACTATTATAAATGGTGAAAATAACAATTGGCAATTTAGTGCTGTTACCATGCCTTTACCGCTTCTCAGGGAATAAATCTTCAGAATGGAGGCACAGTAACATATAGCAATAGTAATATTTTGTATATTTGCTGTCATTCATAAAGTTGACCATTCATTTCTTTTCTTTATTCAGCATGGTTTACAGGGAGCCAGAAGTTCACTCTGTTTAGGATCCTTTCTGATATTGGTAATGACTTCTGCAGAGATCTTATTCACACAGCAAAAGCCAGATAAAACGATTTGATTGTTGTGTATAGCGTTATTGTTTTCTGAAGGTCAGCCTATGATCAGATGGGAGTCGTTTCTCATTATTTTCTGTTGCTACTCCAAACAGTCTTTACTGAAGTCTTTCAAACGAGTGACCTCTGTTTTAATACTTCTCGCAGATTTCGCAGGCTGTCACTACCACTCAGACATCACTAACACAGACAACTGTAATGGAAACTGTAACTATGGTGACCACCAGAGAACAAATCCTGGTTAAGCATGCTAAAGAGGAACTCCCACCACCTCCACCCCACAAAAAGAGGCAACTCCTTGTGGATTCAGAAATTAGGAAGAGGTGAGAATCATTAAGAGATGAAGAGAGAATACTGATAGAGTTTGTATGAGAATGTAAAAATAGTCATTTGACTGCAGTAGCTTGCTGTATACTTTTTTGAGATTAAAATTATATTTCTCTTCTCTATTAAGGTACCGATTGATTATTGTCTGTCTTTACTCAGGATGACCTGTGGATTTTTTTGTGCCTCTAGTCCAACTATTTTGCAGTGTAGAATGTTAGTAATCATGTTAATACCATTGTAATGGTAATTATAGACAGTAGAAGTCCTTATGTATGGCTTTTGTAGGGGGTCCCACTTGACTATAGTCTTGGAACTCGAAGGATAAGAAGCACTCCATTAGTTCTCAGATTTTTACATTCTTTGAAAAGAATTTTTTAATAGTTAGAATACTAGTAGTGGATACATTGCCTGGTTCTAATGTTCAGTTTGTATGCTTTCTGACTTGTGAGTCAGCAGTAGAAATAACAGTTAATATTTGGTGGATCATGCAGTATCTTTATTTTCAGATTTTTTCGTGGAACTCAAGTAAAAGTGACAAGGGATTTTAGACTTATACTGAACACTTATTAAAGTCACAAGAAAAATTTGTGATGAATTTAAGTAGAATTGGCTCAAACACTAAATTTCTGAATAAGATGCTGAGAAGGTAGACTTCAAACACTTGTATCTGTTTTGGAAAAGTTTTTCGATATTCAGATAAACATACAAATTCCAAGGTAACAGATTCAAGGACCGAGAGGAATGTGAAATTGCATTCAGTGTCTCATTTCTATAGAAAATATCTTTGTTTAGTTCAGTGTGTTTTCAATGAGAAGTCATTTTCTTGTAAAATAGTCTTTAAATTATTAAGAAGAATGAGATATACCAAGAATAGGAGAAATCTGTTGTTTGTTGTTTTTTTTTAATTGAAGGATTATGTCCTTGAAAAAAGAGGTATTTAGAGGCACTGTTTTTTATACATATGCATCTGAAGTGGGATTTATTTTACCCCTCTTCGACCATTCTAAAAGTAATGTTTATAGTTGAGCCTCATTATTTAAGAACACTGTATATGTGATGCAGGAAGAGTGATTCATCTGCTTTTTGTTAAATTGGATAACTACTCCTACTATAGAAAGTGCTGAGACTAAATAAGTAACTTTCTTAGCTAAATATGAATGAATTGAATGTAATCTACAAAGTCCTCATTGGGAATCTGGGTGTTTTGGGTTTTTTTTAATATCCTAGGTTACTATTAAGTAATAGTGAGAGTTATATTCCAAATATGTTCCCAGCCCTCAAAAATAACACACAGCGATGGCCATCATCAGATTCACAGTTCTTTAATTTGTTCAAGGTGACAGTGGTTTTACTTAACAGACTTTATAAGCATTAGTGCTCTTGTTAATGTTTTAAAATTAACATGCAAAGATCTTGAACAGGATCAAAGCCCTGTTGTCTTACATGCAAGAGTAAAGCTTTGTTAAGGCATGGTCCCTGCCTTGATAATATTGGCATTCTTAATTTTGAAATTGAAAAATAAAGACTGGAACTTCCACTGAAATTTTAAAGTGTTTAAATAATCGGTATTTTAAAACTTTTCACATTTTTTTATTTCCAAAATGAGTGTTTTAGGAGTGATCTTGATGTAAATACAAGGAAGTGAAATGTGAATCTATTGTTATAAGGGAAAGCATTGTCTTAGTTGAAGCTGAATGAAGCTTTAAACCTATATTTTACAGTTCTTCAAGAAAGTTGTTGTTATAAATAGCTATGCATTTTTCAAAAAATGGAGACCGATTTGTGGCAGAAGTTCCTTTCTCAGCTACTAAGTATGTCATATTAGTCTGTATTTTCCCTCTTGCTCGTATTCTTCTGATTTGTCTTAATACTGAAAGTAAAATTGGCAGGGTACAGCAGACTACAAAATTCTGAGTCATCGTGCCAGGAAACTACCAGAGGGAGGGAATTAGCTGGATTATAGGAATTCCTTATGTTCAGAAATACCTTGTTTTATACAAACTGAGAATTACAAATTATTTAAGTGTTTTAGCTGTTGTCTGTCTAAAGCATTACAAATAGCAAAGATATATATAAATTTGGTAGATCCTTGTACAGAAAATAACATATATTATCAAAGTGGAGACTGTGAATGCTTGCGGCTATATTATTGGCAGATCTGCTACGAAATTTACAGAATGTTAATGTTTTTTACCATTGCATACTAGGTTTTGAGGGGTTTTGATTTATGTTTTACGCTATCTAAAAGATACTCATTCACCACATAAATTCCTTTTAACTTTTGGATGAGAGTCAAGATATCAACCTTGGAACAATCTGTACTTCTCAGTCTTTGTCTGGGATGACTAAATAATTGAAAAAGTTGTGGTTTCTTATATATACTTAAAATCAGAGTCCTTTTCATTGCTGCACAGATCAGATTTTTTTTTTTTTCCTCTGGTAGGAAAGAAAGCTGAATTTTACAAGGAAGAAAGGAGTTCATTGTTTCATACACTTTAATATGGTCTAACTAGATGAAATATCGCTTTGTATGCAGAAGTTACTAGATTTGTTTTAACAATGAAATCATACCAGCACTAGTTCAGTATCACTATTCACTGAACACCTGTGGGTGGATCTACAATATGGTAATGTGCAAAGTAAATTATGTTAGAAATGTCCACAGCTGTGCGGCAGGATGAATGATGGTTATATTTTCTGAAGGCAACATTTTTCCATTTAGTTGATTTTTTTGGCATTTCTAACTGAACAGCCAAAAAAAGGCTATGTACCTTTCCTCTCTGTCAAGTCCAGGTAGGTGTTCTGCAGGGGGAGGACCAGTCAATAAGTAGCTTCAGAGAAAGACTTCAAGAGGAAACTTCGGGGAATGAGTTTCAGCTTAGAATAATGGTTGCTGTGCCTGCTTTTATTAAAACATTAAACTGCAGTCTTGGAAACTAATACATTTGACAGTATGCTGCTGTCTTTTTCCAGAATATTTAATTTATACTGAACATAAGCATAACAATGGGAGAAAAAACTCAAAGTTTGGGTACTCAGCTAAAATGTCTATGTGTCTTGGTGACTAGACAGCTTTTTCATCAATGTTTTTTTTCTGGGAGAACCACATGATTGTATTCCCAGTCAGTCAGTTATTTTCTGGGTCAATAGTTGGCTGAAAGATCTTTCAGGGTGTTTTTTGTGTACATTTAGTTATAACTACACCCAAGGACAAACAAAGCTGTAGTCCTGAGTAGCTTTTATTTTTTTGAAATAAACTGAGAGAATGGGGCTTCTCAACCTACCTCTCATACATTGTTCTGTATTGTATGTGTGTTGTTTATGTCCAAAATTTTCCCTGAGCACTTAATGACTAAGAGTTGATGATTCAGTGGACAAGGGAAGAGCTATGGATGTGATCTGTCTGCACTTCTGTCTGGACTTCTGTAAAGCCTTTGACACAGTCCTTCACAACGTCCTTCTCTCTAAATTGGAGAAATATGGATTTGATGGGTGGACTGTTTGGTGGCTAAGGAATAGGCTGGAAGGTTGCAGCAAGAGGGTAGCAGTCAACGGCTCGACGTCCAAATGAATGCTGGTGACAAGTGGTGTCCCTCAGGGGTCCGTACTGGGACTGGTGCTCTTCAACATTTTCATCAATGACTTAGTGAGATCGAGTGCACCCTCAGCAAGTTTGCAGATGACACCAAGCTGAGTGGTGCAGCTGATACACCAGAAGGACAGGATGCCATCCAGAGGGACCTGGACAAGCTTGAGAAGTGCGCCTGTGTGAACCTCATGAGGTTCAGCAAGGCCAAGTGCAAGGTCCTGCATGTGGGTCGGGGCAACCCCCACTACCAATACAGGCTGGGGGATGAAGGGATTGAGAGCAGCCCTGCTGAGAAGGGCTTGGGGATACTGGTGGATGAAAAGCTGGACATAAGCCACCAATGTGCACTTGCAGCCCAGAGAGCCAGCCGTGTCCTGGGCTGCATCAAGAGAAGTGTGGCCAGCAGGGCAAGGGAGGTGATTCTGCTCCTCTGCTTCGCTCTAGTGAGACCCCACCTGGAATCATGCATCCAGCTCTAGAGCCCCCAGCACAAGAAGGACATGGAAGTGTTGGAGGGGGTCCAGAGGAGGGCCGCGTGGAAGATCCAAGGACTGGAGCACCTCTGCTGTGAGGAAAGGCTGAGAGAGTTGGGGCAGTTCAGCCTGAAGAGCAGAGGGCTGCAGGGAGACCTCAGAGCAGCCTTCCAGTACCTGAAAGGGGCCTGTAGGAAAGATGGGGAAAATCTTTTCAGCAGGGCTTCTTGTGATAGGACAAGGAGCAATGGCTTTAAACTAAGGGAGGGTAGATTTAGACTAGATATAAGGAAGAAATTTTTTACCATGAAGGTACTGAAACACTGTAACAGGTTGCCCAGAGAGATAACGGAGGCCCCATCCCCGGAAGCATTCAAGGCCAGGTTGGACGGGGCTCTGAGCAACCTGGTCTGGCTGAAGATGTCCCTGCTCACTGCAGGGGGCTTGGGCTAGATGACCTCTAAAGGTCCCTTCCAACCCAAAACATTCTATGATTCTGTACTGTTTAGGGTTTGTTTTATTAAAAACAACCCAGCAATTATTGAATCCTTGCCAGAAGCTTCTGAAGGTGCATAATCAAATTGTGTTGGCTGCTTTTTGCAGTCATGGTACAACACACTGCATGGTCTTGCCTGGTATTTTTGGGGCCGAGCAGAAAAAACGTATTGGGGGTCAAGGCTTGTTTGAGGTGGTCGACAATGCTTCCAGGTTTTGTCAGCTTTTTTCATCTGTTCTCAAGCTTTAGGCAGCATTGTTGCTGTAAAAAATGGTGCCTGAAATACATGCATCGGTCTCCATTGCCACATGTTTTGAAAGATTTGTCCTCCAAATTTGCTTTTCTGTGATCTAAGTGTTTTAGACTAGAGGTTGTCTTAAAGATGTGCTGCACCTGCAGTGTCAATTGCTAGGTGCTTAGTTTCAGGGAGGAAGAAAGAACCGTTTGTTTACTCTGTGAATTGCATTAGTGGACTGCATAGGAGTATAGTCTCCAGCTACTTAGCCCTCCATTGTTTCTCCTCAGCAAAGACTGAAGCATGAAGCTTTCTAGAATGCTTTTTATTTTTGCATTTCCAGGTGCTTTGAGAGTATTAGAAGTATGAGACTCTCCATTTAAACTGGAGAAGCTGAAGACAAGCAGTTTGACTTGTAGACCACTCGCATACACAGGAGTGAATGTCACATTTCCATTGCCCCCATTCACTGTGGCATAAATGTATGGGAAAGAAGCTGTTGATTTTTCTTGCCTCCTAATGCAACTTTTTACCGTAAGTGGTGGAATGCAGAGAGAAGAGGCAGATGACTTTTTCTT
>Ga0065711_1029376_pt1 | contig 36482 bp, 17 predicted proteins | sample Hoacrofraction12_FD_59098 | JGI IMG/M metagenome (GOLD analysis project Ga0065711, IMG submission 59098) | Hoatzin crop microbial communities from Cojedes, Venezuela - Epithelial fraction 12 v2 (version 2) | ecosystem: Host-associated > Birds > Digestive system > Esophagus > Crop | place... | reverse complement strand
TGAACTTGGGGAGAAAAGGGAGTTTAATTCATCACCAATCAAATCAGAGTAGGATAGTGAGAAATAAATCCAGATCTTAAAACACCTTCCTCCCACCCCTCCCTTCTTCCCAGGCTCAACTTCCCTCCCATATTCTCTCCTTCCTCCCCCCGAGTGTCATCACACGTTGTCTCTGCCACTCCTTCCTCCTCAGGGGGAGGACTCCTCACACTCTTCCCCTGCTCCAGCGTGAGGTCCCTCTCACGGGAAACAGTTCTCCACAAACTTCTCCAACGTGAGTCCTTCCCACAGGCTGCAGCTCTTCACAAACTGCCCCAGCGTGAGTCCTTCCCACAGGGTGCAGTCCTTCAGGAACAGGCTGCTCCAGCGTGGGTCCCCCATGGGGTCACAAGCCCTGCCAGCAAACCTGCTCCGGTGTGGGCTCCTCTCTCCACGGTTCCACAGGTCCTGGCAGGAGCCTGCTCCAGCGTGGGCTCCCCATGGGTTCACAGCTTCCTTCAGGCATCCACCTGAAGGCTTGCATGGGGTCCCTTCCACGGGCTACATGTGGATATCTGCACCACCGTGGACCTCCTTGGACTGCAAGGGGACAACCTGCCTTACCATGGTCTTCATCAGAGTTGCAAGGGAAGGCTCTCTGCTCTGACATTTCAGGCATGTCCTCCCCCCTCCTTCTTCACTGATCTTGGTGTCTGCAGAGCTGTTTCTCTCACATCGTCTCACTCCTCTCTCTATAACTGCCGTCTCACTCAGAGTTACTTTCCTTCCCTTTCTTAAATATGTTATCCCAGAGGCGCTACCACCGTCACTGACTGGCTTGGCCTTGGCCAGCAGCGGGTCCGTCTTAGAGCTGGCTGGCACTGGCTTTATCAAATATGGGGGAGGCTTCTCACAGAAGCCCCCCCTATAGCCCCCCCCCTACCAAAACCTTGCCACTCAAAACCATAACACACTTCTCCAGCAACTGTTTAATGGGCTTAACTTTGTACAAGCTACTTCTGTATACCCGTATGCTTGAAGCCAACAGGACACAAAAGCTAGAGGAAGAGTATTTAAAGTCTAAAACTAGATGAAGAATGGATGCTTCTCATATTATTTCTACAGGCTTTATATTGTTTCTACACGTTTTCAGTCATGATCATGAAGAGTAATGGAGTTTCTACATAGAAAGTCTCTTTAAAGGTGAGCAAATTCTGCTGACGCATTTTGACAGCTATCTCCTATCCCATTTGGTTTAGATTGTGTTTATGCTGCTTTTTTATTTGTTTTCCTTTTCTCTATATAAGGATGGATTTTACTGGAAGGATTACTTGCAGACACAGCAAATATTAAGTTTATTATAGAGAATAACCACAGATGTTAATTTTGAGTTAGCAAATATGAACATTTGGACTTTTATGCCCCTTCATTCAGGGAATAAACACTTACTATATAACTTTTAGGTCTAACTAAAATTGTGACTGCTGAGCACCAGGAAAAAAATACTCAGTTTTCACTTAGCGACAAAGAATTATTTGCAGAATTATTTAGGTGGAGTCTTTTTCTGAACACCTTCCTCCTCAGTATGAAAAGATGTATGCGTAACAAGAGACTCACTGACTTCGAATAGGACTATGCAGAGATACAGAGTTATGCTGGCAAATATAGTATATTCAAGACATGTTAAAATTATGGAATTATTTTTATGGACTACAGCAGGCTTTGGAGAAGACCCTAACTATTTAATTATTTGGTGGATTTAGCAAACACTTCAGCATTTTTGTTCAAGAATGAGCTTAGGGAATTGGGATATTAACAAAAAAAAAAACGAGCTAGAATTTTTAGGTAAGTTTCCTGCTACGAACTGTTTGCCAAAATTAGCAAAATCCCTAGATCTCTGTGGTTTCCCAGACATAATCACCACCTGTCACTTTGCATGTATGTTTTATTTTCAACCCTCAAAAGCAAAGACCACATTTTTAACACCACCTGCTGCCTACTATTGAACATATTGTCACATCTTCCAAATAATACACTGTATGCTGCAATTCAAGTTTAAAGAGTTTCAAGAGCTCAAATCTCATTTTAGGATTTGCATTACACTATATGCAGGACTGAAAAATCAAAGTCAAGTAACAGCTTCTGAAAGATTATCCACCGAAATCCTTCATAAATAGTAACTCTGCAACTGTGATATCACTTGAACTGAAATTAATACTATATGAAATTAAAAGAAAAAATTTCCTCACTTCAGATATCTGCTGTGGTCTTCAACCTGCAAGCTATTGTGTGCAGTCTATTCTGTATAGATCCATTTTCAACCTTTCTGTGATTTGTGGATTCTGAAGAAATTTTTTAATGTATGAGAGTTAGGTTTAGAAAGTTCAACTCATGCAGACTGCTGCGTAGCACTCATTGAATTATTTCTCTCAGTCAACTTCGCAAGTCATTTAAAAGTAGCGGTAACTCCCTGGAGTCTGTCAATCACAGGCTGAAAGCCACTGATCTGTAGGATAGTTGGCAATGCCCAGTGAGGTTCTCAGGCTTGCTTCCTGTCGCTTTACCCATTCAGGTGACTTAATATTGTATAATTCTGCTTCTCCTGCTAGCTGTGTGCTGGGCACTGCTGCCCAACTGCCTCTAACCTCTCTGCTGTACCATTACGAGCCTGGCAATTTCTCTAGCTAGGTTCTAAACTGGGTGTTTTTTTCTTATGAATTTGAGATTACGGATTATGGAGGGGGCGGAGAAGGAAGAAAAAAAAAACAAGAACTTTTGCCTTCAGGAGAGAATTGTGGATTTTTTTTACTTTCTAGACCAAAGATCAACCCTCAAAATCCCAGCCTTAATATATTATTGAATGGAGTTCTTAAAAATCACAGGAAATATTCTTAAAATGATGGTATACATTATCATGGACAAAATTAATCCATCATTAATTTAAAGCAATAGTAAAGTAGATGACTGCTGAACATGGCAACAGCCTGTATTTTAGTAATAGGTCAAAATCAATCTATTTTTTCCTCATTGAAAAATACTAGAAAATCCAAGTCATGCAAATAATTTTCATTATAGTTCACTCAAAGGTCACAAAGATCCCTGTTTAGTAATCTAGATAAGACCTCACTTAGTTCCAGTGAGAGCAGAAGAACTACATCTCCCTGTTATCTGTTATAGAAAGAGAGGATATGCTATCAGACACGATAGCATCAGCAAAGCTGTAGGAAAATTCTAGAAAACAAACCATTGATCTACATACCTTTGAAATATTTCTATTCATTTCAATAGAACCTGGATCAGATAATTTGTGGAAAGAATTATACTGATTAAGGCAGCAGCCTGCTCCTCCTCCTACATGGTATTTCACCGAACAACAGATTCTGGTGCAACACAGGGACTGGAAAGAGCTTCAGAACAGCCCCGACCCAAGCTTGTGCATCACAAACTTGAATGTCTTTGGGCTCCGCAAAATATCTGTGTGAAAGCAGACTACAGCAAATAGCCCCAGCTAATGCTACATTTCACAGCGTTGCTACTTCTTTTAAAGCTTGCTGAGACAGCTATGGGAAAAGACAAAACAAACACATAAGAAAAGCACAGGTCAATACTGTCCTTACAATGGATACAAAAAAACATGCAAAAAATCACTTAGAAATTAAATTCCTGAACTGTGTATAAGGACATAATATTGTCTTTCTTGTTGCCTTTTTTTTTTCTGTGACCAATGGATAGAGACAGTGATTTCCAGCAATGCAATAGTCTTCTACATTTTCATGATTTATGATGCTTAAAGACTATAACTGTTCTTTCCACAGACACAATACATGACTGCAAAACATTATTAATGACTTCTTCAAAGCCATTCCCTTGAAGAAGGAGGGCAACTGTAACATACAAACACCCCATCCATACTATGACAAATGAATTTATCCACAACACACTGCCAGACTCTCTTTTAATGTCCTCTGAGCTTCTTTTATGCCAGTGTTGTGTTCAGAGAGGTTCAGCTTTATTTAAGTGATAAATTTTTGAAACTTGTGGTCAAGTACACCTAGTTCCCTTCCTGCTAGAAGAGATTCTGTTCCCCTGCCAACCCCGATCCCTGCCACAAGCATCATATGGCAATTCTAACATTTTGTCTTCCAAAATACATCACTTCTTGAAAGTGTAAGATGAATATCAGTTAGAATGAATTCAGAAAAAGTGAGGTTGCTGCAGCAAAATGTTTGAATTCAGGGCACTTTATTTTTCCTGCTGTCCTGGGTTTGGCTGGGATAGGGTTAATTTTCACAAGAAGCAGGTTGGGCTGACCCAAACAACCAATCAAATGGGATATTCAATACCATGTGACATCATGCTCAGTATTTAAGTAGGGGAGCTGCCTGGAGCAGGGGGATTTGCTACTCAGGAGCAAGCTGAGCATTGGGCTGTGAGAACATTGCACTCTGTATATTCTTTTCATCAGGATTGTTGTTGCTGTTCTTTTCTCCCTTTGCCATTCCATTAAACTGTTTCTATCCTAAACCATGAGTTTTGCCTTTTCCTTCTGATTCTCCTCCTCATCCCACTGGTGGGTGGGGACAAGTGAGAGACTGACCACGTGGTTCTTGGTTGCCAGAGCTAAACCATGACACCTGCTCAGGATGTTACTGTGATGATATATAATAATGTAATATAATACTACAATAAGGCAATGTGCAATATAAAGTTAGCATCATATAATGTTACCATGAAAATAATATCTGATCTTTTCTATTAAGAAGTAAGTACTGAAGTGGAAATGAGGACAAATGAGAGTATTTGGCAGCATAGTCCTGGCTCCCACTACATCTAGTCTGTCAGACCTGATTTGCCAATGTCTCTGTGGCCCATCAGAACCATTTAGGGTGCTCAAAAGTTATACCACCTATAGCCAAATAAGCACACATCTCTGTTGACAAATAACTCTGCCTGCCCCTCTTGCTTTATGTTCTCTTTACCCTGTAATTTTCTACCTTTCTAGACACCCACCTCAATCCTAGAAGTTGCTGCCATTAGCATCAAACTGGGCAGTGTGACTACCATGTTTCCCTCTGCATTTGGGAAGTATGACTGTGTCCTCTTTCTCTCCACTGGGAAAGAAATCCTTTAAACACATCAAACAAACACCACTGAAGAAGAGAAATCAGACTTACAGAAGGGTGCAGAAGCACTTCACAATCTAAGATCCATACAGGTTATGCAAAACAAAATCTCATTTTGTTTTGCTCAGCAGTCAATAGCAAAATGTTGCATGGTCTCTTAGAGTTACACTAGAGTCAAGACAAAATGCAGGGCTAAGGGAAACAGCCATACTGACTCAGTGCTGAACAGCCAGAACATGCAGAGATCGGTAGGCAGCACAATGAGCAGAAAAGCGTTTCTTCTGTTATTATCAACACTTACACTCTTCAAAGCATTCTTCACTACCAATATCAAGGCAAAGTGCATATCATGCCATATTCACTGATGCCACCAGGTAGATCAAACCTGTACCTCAGAACATGGCGCAGGTACAGCCACAGAGTCGCATTTCTTCAGGACTGTATATGGAATTTTATCAAAATATAGGAAATAAGACTACCACTAAAGATAGCCTGTCTCTATTCCTCTCTCCAAAGAACTTAACTCTGTCTGTCTTCCAGGAGTAATATACCTATACCTTTCTTCTCCCTGAATCCAAAGGAAGTCAAGATTTAAAATCTACCAAAAGAATCTGTAGGATTTTTATCGGCTGAGAAGACACCTTAATGGCAATACCTTCAGAAAACACAGCCAGATATTTTTGATAAAGAATTCCGCCTACTTCTTTTTTAGAGGAATTTTGCTCTTTCAAGGATGCACTGTACTTTTCAACTGGCAGCAACTGTCACAGGTGCTCAGGAGCAGCCAGTTTACACATTCTGCAATGACAGCAATCATCAGCAATATCATATAAAATACCTTTTTCTTGGCACATAAGCAACATTCCCCTAGGAGTTTTCTGACAGCTGATGTTGAACCTTATTAGTCTGCCATGTGTGTAATCTCAGAGAAAAAAAGCCAAAGCATTAGTCAGAGTAATCTGTATGATTAGCTTGGTTTCTCTGTGCTCACAGATGTGATTAGCAGGGAGCCAGAGGAGTGACATGTTTCCTCCTAAAACAATAATTTCTGATAAGTTTCCATAGAAATCATACTAACACTCTGTGATAAAAATAAATAATTGCATATTTTGGATCCTTCCTCCCTTCTCCATAAGCAATTCTGTCTCTGTCCTTTTTAATTACCACTGTATTTGCATGTCACACCTGAAAATGACTTTAGGATCTGGCAGAATGAAGTCACTATGATTATTGGGAACATTCAAATTAAACTCAAATAATTTCTGTAATGGCCCTCCCTCATAACCCTTTGAGTCATCCACTGTTTCACCTGATTGGCATCTATTTTCCCTATGTTCCTCAGTGCTGCCTTATGCATTCTCTGCTTAATCAAAACCAAACAAGCCCTCTCTGTGACTAGCACAGCTCTTGTTTTCTTTAAAGCTCCCAGAATTTAGGGTGACATAAGTATATGCAGCTTCAGGATCCGCGTCAGACTTTGTCAGTCACTGGACTGGACTGAACACAAATCCTGGAGAGGCATCTGAGCAACACTGACATCAGCCAACAGTCACAGAAAAACATGGCAGAAGAGGGAGCATTCTCTGCCTAAAACAAAGCAGAGAATCCGTGGATTGCAAACAAAGAGCAAATAAGGTGGGTAAAGCATCAGGGAGATGCTTAGATATATTAGACTTACTTACCAGTTCTTCACAGGCAGTTTACAACAGGAAAACTGAAAGAAGGGAAAATAGGATGCAAAATAAAATGCAGTAGAATAATAAATAAAATTATAAAAACCTACAGATAGTTCTAGGCCATTTTATTCTGAATTTGTTTGCTTTTTCAGTATTTTTCCATTTCAGTGGTAATTCTTAAATCTGCCCATCAGGCCAGGTATTTTATTAGTATTTTTAAATCAGCTTATCCTTCAAATGTATTCATATTATAGCTTATAGTGTTCCAGGAATTAATCTCATACATTTGTAGCATTTTTAGTAGTAACCTTAATAGATGACCATACATCAGCTTTTACTTCCATGCTGCTGCTTCATCTCTCAGTTTTATCATGAAGCTGTTATGAAGGTCTATTTGGTTCAGTCAGAAGGCAGCATAACTTTTTCTTCACAAGGTATATAAATCATAATTTCCTTCTTCATCTAGACCTATTCCATCCAAAGAAATAAAACGAAAAAGAATCCATCACTGTGAATACAAGTAAGTATAAAGCAGTCCTGAAAGTGTTATAACCAGTATAACAAATGATGGTGGCAAAAGCTATTTTTAACACCAGGTAACAATATTCATGAGATTAAATTTAATTAACCTGGAAAACGTTGTTGGTATCTACCCAGCTGTCAACACAAGGCCCACCAACATTGCTGACTGAATTCAGTTTAGCTGCATCTAGCCAGCTGCCCAGAGGCCTGATCGCTGTCAAATATCAGTTACTGAGTTCATAATCATTTTCTCAGGAATCCCATAAAGATCCTCTGAGTCTCTTCAAAATTACTGAGAGTAATATTAAAATACTAAGCAGTTTGGACAGACTTTCTATTTCATGAGTGCTAGAGAACCCTGCCTTTTGTTTCAGTTTTATTTAATATTATACCACTTTAAAGTAAACAACGTTGAAGTGGTATAAAGCTCCTGAATAGATGAAACAAGATGTGTTGGAATGTGTCCCTTGGACTTCCTGCTGCTAAGAAATCTCCATGATGTTTTACAAAGTAGTTCCATTTTGACTAATCTCTATATTCCACAGTATGACTACACTGAATTTTCTTATGCCATCTCTTAAATAGTTCAGAGCAATTCCATTTTATTGTGTATTTTGACATTACAAATGATTTTGATGTCGTGCAGACTTCACACTTACCAGTTTATCCATTACAGAAATAGTTTTTAAAAAAATGTCTTCATTTTCAAGCCAAAAAAAGCAATCAGGAAGAAACATGTGCATCATAAAATGGTTCAAAATGTGGGCAAAGAAGGATATAGGACAGTCCATGATGCCAGGTCAAGATTTTCAGAGATCTCTACAAGTTCCTTAAGAATCTTTGATTAATCTTCCCAGATGTTGAACCTTAGCTTAATATGTATGAATTTTTGCCCATATAAACTGGATAGGTGCATCAGTTGTAGCTCCCATATTTAGCGCAAGGAAATCTCCCAGTGGCTATCTATAGCAGAAATTGAAGCTTCAGGGAGCTGAATCAAAAGGGAGAATAAATGGGAAAAGATCTGCAGGAGCATGACAAAACAGAGACATGGAGAAAAAGAAGGAATATGAATACAGAGATGATGTTACAAAGCATACCACTGACCTGTAAGTTCGCGTCAGATTTGCTGTCTTTGTTCATTACAATTTGACAGGTATATCAGAAGTTCCACTTTTGAAGATATAGCAAATAAGCAAACAATAAATCCAAAAGAGGTATTCACTGGGGAAACTTCTATGACATGTCTCGGCCTAACGTTTTTCCTGTCTTGAAAGAAACAGAAAAGCAACAAATATTAGTTATATCAAGAGTATCCTGTTCTTCAGGCACATATTTAAGGAGTAGGAATTCATCATGCAGCCAGTATGCTTTCTAAGAATAACTAACTCCCCTTTCTTTTCTTTTGTTGGGCATCTCTGATAGCCTACATCGATTTCTGCAAGTGACAGATGACATCATATCCATATTGCTGCTATTTCCTTGATGTGGCCTGCAAATACTGTGCTACTTGCCTGTCCTAACTTCCCCATCTGCACCAAGTGCTTGTGTGGGGAGCTCCACTGTGTAAATAGAATCCTTTGCCACATCTGACCACACACAATCTGGGCCCTAGAAATACCAATCACTTCTCTTGAAAGTACGTTAATTGCATACAAAAAGATAGTGTTTCCAGTGAATGAGTTTCTCCTTACTGTTAGAAGTCCCACTGCTCCTGCAATTTCCACTTCAGTATGTTTACCAGCCAAAAAAATCTATGAGATTTCTATAAGACTTTTTAAAATTATCTAGATAGGTCCCAATAACTGCAATAACCTTAGTATATTTAAACAACATTTTTGGTTTTAAAAGTGCTTTATTATCAAAGTTACTTTTGCAATTTTTAAAACCAGTTATTATTGTTTTCTTGAGATCCTTCAACCACCACAGAAGCAATAGGCCGTGGGCTCATTAACTGTTTATCAAGGCTCAGCAACTCTACACCACTGATCAGAAAACACAGAAAAGTACCCCATGGCCCATTCCTGAAGAGGCTAGGATATGAAGACAGAAGGAAACCGTCTTAGATTGCACACGTTTAATTTGCTTAAAATTACAGAGTGTAGGTGTTCCTTTGGAAACTTTTCACAGAATATTTTTGATGCTCTTTAACCAAGTTTCCAAAACAGGAAACCATTCAAAATTATAAGGCTTGACTGCAGGATATTTGGATATATTCATTTTATTTCAAACAAAAGCAAAGAAACTAGACCCTGCATTCTCAAAGGTACTTGAAGCTTTAACACTCCCATGCTGCCTAATCTTTCTGTCACTGGTATATGAAAATGTACCTTGCCTTGATTAATATTCTGTTAATCCATGACAAAGTACCCATATCACTCACACGTTTACTTTCTCGGCAAGTTTCTGATATACACCTCATTAACTGGATTACTTGTTTGATCTGAGTGCTGTCATACCATTCTGTTGACAGGTAGGGTGCCTCGTGCAAGACCGTACAGTGAATGGTCTTTATTAGTGCCAACCCCTTCATGTAATGTCTTTCTGAAACCTCTCCTCTGATGTATGGAAGGTGGCCCAAGGTCAAACAGTTTGTGATTAACTGTGAATGTCAATGTTGGTGTCTTGTCTGAGTTATCATAAAATTAATCTAACTAACTTTTGATCTGCCTTTGAGATAAAAGAAACATGAAAAAGTCTATGTTGAATAATTTTTTTTTTCAGAGTAAAAAATATTTTCATCTATGCTGACTTTTTTTCCTTATGACTTCTGAAGGAATTTAGTTCTGCTTAGAGGTAGCGTTCTGACAGCCCTGACACCAAAATTCTCAACTAATTACAGATCAGAAACAGCATGGTCAACAGCAGCACCTTTTTTTTCTCATAGAGAGCAGCTCTTCCAAACGGAGTCATATTTGCCATTCCCTGAGGCTGTCTGCTCTTTTTTCGTCTTACCAAGAACTCAGTCAACTTTAAAGGCGCAATGAGTTTTTAACTTATCTGTAGAGTGGATGGATCAAGACCTGCACCAAAAGCTTCTTCTTTTTTTTTTCAGCCTGTCTCTGAGTTTTCTTTACACCTTAATTGCTTAATAAGGTATAGATTTTTGTATTCTCAGAGCTGTGTTTTTAAAGGAGGTCTGAATCTAGAAGAGGGTTAGAAATTAATTTTGCTCCTTTTCTCTAAAATGGAGGAAAAAACCTCATTATCCACACACACACCCACCTCCCCCCAACATCTAGATATCTGACCTTTGGATCTGAGTGCAGTTCTAAACGTTGACATTTTCAGAGAATTGATGGTTTGGATGCGTTCTTACCCAGGTGATTCTGGCAGGCTGAAAGACTGTCTAGACTTTTCTCAAAGATGAACTCTTATGGTGATGAACTCAAGCAATCTATTCTACTGATCAATATCTTTACCATAAGAAAGTGTTTTTTAGTATTTAATCTGAATACTCCTCACAGAGTTCAAGCCCATTATAACTGGTCTTATCTACTGTGTGCATGGAGAACAGATTGGATTTTTCCTCTTTTCTGCAGTTTCTTTATCATATAGAATCATAGAATCATTAAAGTTGGAAAAGACCTCTAAGATCATCAAGTCCAACCATCAACCCAACACCTCCATGCCTGTTAAACCATATCCTGAAGAGCCATATCTACACATTTTTGAATACCTCTAGGGATGGTGATTCCACCACTTCCCTGGGCAGCCTGTTCCAATGCCTGACCACTCTTCCAGTACAGAAATTTTTCCTAATATCCAATCTAAACCTCCCCTGATGCAACTTGAGGCCATTGCCTCTTGTCCTATCACCAGTTACTTGGGAGAAGAGACCAACACCTGGCTCACTACAACCTCCTTTCAGGTAGTTGTAGAAAGCAATAAGGTCCCCCCTCAGCCTCCTCTTCTCTAGACTAAACAGCCCCAGCTCCCTCAGCCACTCCTCATAAGACTTGTTTTCCAGGCCCCTCACCAGCCTCGCTGCCCTTCCCTGGACATGCTCCAGCACCTCAATGTCCTTCTTGTAGAGAGGGGCCAGAACTGAACACAGTACTTGAGGTGAACCCTCACCAGTGCCGAGTACAGGGGCATGGTATGGGAAATAGGGGAATATCATTCATATATCATTCATATTTATTACTTTACAGTTCTCTTATCCATACTTCTACTTTAATAGCAAAATAAATATTTCCTTGACTAGGTGGGATAAAACTGATACAAAACTGGTTTCCCGACTCAAGCTCATTGAAGTCTGCAGGGGTCGTACAGTGTAAACCAGCTGAGACTGGTGGTGTAAGCCAAAGAAAGCAAACTTCACTGTTGTGTGGTATAAGCATCACTGAAAGCCTGACAATACTTCTGCTTCTTCTGTCATGCACGACATGCTATTGAACTAAAGTTGTAAGCAAATAAAGCACCTACTTATCTCTCTAAGAAATGTTCATTTTTTTGTTCCATACTTCAAAGCAATGGTTGAAGCCTCCATCTGAAAAAAATATTTTCTGTAGTGAAGTGAAGCCACATGTGGAAAACTGCTGTAATGGTACATAATGAACTGTTAGTCAACAGCTTGAAAACAAGTCTCACTGCATAATGGAAAATGTAAATTTTATATGGCAAAGTTGTGACAGAATCTTAAAAACCTGAATAAATACTTTTTTTTACATACTAAAAATAAAAATGAACTGAATGATCTAAGGTAACAGAAACTACTATTTGTAACTGGGACCAACAGAGCCCCTGGCTACATTGACGTCAACAGTAAACATCTTGGTGGTTTTGACTAGGTGAAATTGGTTCAACATAGCTAATTATTCTGATTCAAGGTGAGATCCTATGGATCAGTAAGGCACGAACTATGTGAAATACATATGCACAGAGACAGATGGTCAGTCACCAGTTTGACTTTGACCATAGCAAAGTGTTGCTGACAGCACAAGAGGATTTGTTCTTTATTAATAACCAGCTGGATACAGAGAAAGTTTCTCATTTCCACCACACATTATATAGGTTAACCAACCTTGTAATAGCTATAGACACTTTTCTCTGCCAGAAAGAAAATTATCTTGGCCAGAGATTGTACCCACAGAGATCAGAACCGAATTGAATTTGACTTGCTTACAGTATCTCAGGTAACATTGCTGATGGCAGAAGTATAAAGAAATTTTTAAGCAAGCCCAATGGATATTATTATTAACAGACTGTAAAGCAAAATTCTCAGCAATTCCTCATATTGAAAAAGACTGAATCCAGCAGAGACAAAAATGTGTGTTTCATTGTATGCATAAAGAAAAAAAATTACAGTAAAGCTTCTCCAGTTTCAGTATTTCAGGTGAGATTTGTCCATATTGCTGCAGCATAAAAAGTAATGGTAATACACGTAGGATAATTTAGCAGATGGTTCTAGAGAAAATGCATGGAAAACAAACTTCTCATATTAAAGTTTGCCATTGCCTGTGAAACTGATAAAACATCTTTAACAAAAAAACTTCATGAAGAAATCTTTATAGTCATTGTAGGGAGACACTAAATGTGATGCAACAAGTTTATTTGATACCTGGTATCTCAACCATGACAACATTTAAATATTACATATTAGGTATCAGACAGTTGATGAACGTGAGGAAAAAAAAAAAAAAGACCATCATAAGTTTTGCCTATTGTCATAGTGGTGGTTCAGATTCTTAGCTTAGTAAAGCCACTGTGAAGGTTTGCTTTATTTGCAATTCAATCAAGGTCTAAAGGTAACCTCTCACTTTAGATCAGATGGGGTCATTATTATGTTCTAAAAATATCACGGTATTACATTTTATAACCTGGAATCACTGTTCCTTAAGAAAAAAACAAATGTTGAAAAGCAATTTTCATGAAGTGGATAGTTTAGCATGAACATTTTATTTATAACGCATTTTCCTAATCTTACAATGGTAAGTAATGTGGTTTTCTATCAATAAACAAAACCTAGTCTTAATACTTCTAATATTATTTGCTTGTTGTTATACATAAGAAAAGAAATAATTTGCTGCTGCTTGTACAAGTCTTCAAATATTAGAGAGAAGTATGATAGCAATCTGGATACTTCTATTCTACTCTCAAGTCACTTAAGGCTGAAGAACAATTCCTTAATTACTTCTTCCATCACTGTTGTTCTAACTTTTACACAGTAATTGCATCTACGACAGCTCAAATTTATTGTGGGAGGACAGAATTTGGCCATTGCATGCAGAGCTTGCATACTGAGTACCCAAATCTGTGGTAATTTCTTGTAAACCTTTGCAATGCCAAAGAGATGTTCACGGAGCAAGGGTTAGCAATGTTCTGGAAAGCATGTTGTCTGCCTCAGTAGTCTGCATCCTGTCAAGGCTATTCAGGATCATATGCAAAGGAGACTATGTCGAGTGTGGTATAACCAATAACAGTTTTGAATAGGTAAGTTCCATGTAACGCCCAAGAAAAAAAAATTTTTTAAATGTCTCTTTTTTTTAGATATGAATTAAACATATCCCTAAAAATAAATATTGGTAGTGTCCACCCAAGGGGAACCAATCTGAATTTCCACCCAAAAGCTGAAACAAAATGTCAATGAGCCTTGATCCAGAACACAAGAGGAGACTGTGAAGCAGGGGATGATTGGTTATTACAGAGTTACATTGTATTCATGAACATTAAGGGTGTTCCAGTCTCAAGGCTCAATATATATATTTCTGTGTAATCACCATAAAGGCTATGAGTGTGAAGAAACTAATATTTTAGTAACTATAGTAACTGAACTGTAGCCCTTGGATGCTATGCTACAAGGGTTCTAGGAGACGCTGCGCAGTGGAGTCCTGCTCTCCTTAGGCACTGTTGTCTGCAAACATAATATGGTAATTTAGTCCCAGAATCAGATTATATGAGAAATATAGCGAGGATTCATTCTTCTACAACTTCCAGCCTAGATAGTTATGTCAAGGTGTTTAACAGGTGAGTAAACTACCTCATCTCAAGGGACCTACCTGAATTAAACTACACCGTGTACTTCTGAAGACCACTTCTTACTGGAAACATCGTCAGACGTCACTTACTACTGTAACAAAATTTATTAAAGGTAAATTTAAAAGCGGTGGGGTTTTTGTTCTTTCTGTTTAGCTGAATGAAGCTTTACAAAAACTGTATTTCTTAATTCTTGTTTATTGCTTTTCAGGAAAGAAAGATGTTTTATTATATATGTTCAAAATGCAATATGCCACTCAACTTCACAAAATACTGACTTTCCTTTATATAAGTTGCTTAGATGGCTAAAATTAATTCCTTTATTCCTATACTAATATTTTAATAATCTGAATACTATACTAAGGTTACTTTCTATTCCCTTCTTATTTTTTCTTGTTATGCCTTCCTAAAATTTTTATCATTAAAATGTGAATATAAAATAAATTCATTTTTAAGTCTAAACATGTCCATTAAAAATACATACTCTTTTCATCTTCATAACTTGCAATTCACTTGTTAAATAACTTGCAATTCGATACCACTCGTGGTTCTAGGTGTGTGTGCATGCAGGCAGTATTGATCACCAGTTATAAAGTATCTTGTCTCACTGTAGTGTCCTGTTTTCTTACAGTAACCTCTTCTTTATTTCTGCTTTCTTCTTCATTTCTGCTTTCTTCTTCATTTTTAGAAGCTGTGGGCATCTGAGAGGTTGCTGATATTTCTGCAGTGCAGGCACTGACACTGCTTTCTTCCTTCATAGGCTTATCTCTGCTGAATCTCTCTTCCCTACTTACAGACCTATGTATGCCCTGTGTTTTTACTTAACTGAAATTCCCACTTAGTCTGGCCTGTGATCTTTTGCAGTATAATGTTCCCGAGACAAAACTATTGCCTCTAAGATATATACATCCCTAACAAGACTTTTTGGCATCTTATGCATATAATTCTGAAGTCACTGCATAGAGCTCTTTAAAATGTTGACTGAAATTTCTTCCTGCTCTTTCTCCCAGTTTTAAAAATGTTTGAAAAAGTTTATTCATCTAAGTTTACAAAGAAACCTTTCTCCAGTTTTCTTACGGCTTCCAAAAATAGAAGAAAAAAATATTTTCTTAAAATTTAAATATTTCCCACCCATCAAGAAATTATTTAAGACAATACGTGTTGTGAATTATATAGTCTGTATGTAAAGTTACTGTATCAGCACACTCACGCACTTGCACCTTCTGCTTGAACCAAAGGCTATTTTTATGCTTCAGCTGCAACCTTATAGATGGCAGGTATTCAGCATAGGCGTTAAGGGATATCTCCTTTCCAGACATGGCGTAACATGGGGACTGCAGCTCCATCCTGGATGATTGTTTGTACCCCATAGGACAGAAGGTGCTCTAAGAACTAACAACTAGGTAAAATAACTTAATTTTAATTAATGGTTAGGTGCCAGAGTTTATTACTTACAAAAACATTTTTAAACATTTAAAAAATAATACTGTTACAGTCCATATTTTCAGTATCACATACCCACTTGACTCAGCAAACTGCGATGGTCAAAAAACATATCCACTTGACTTTTAACAAATTGTTCTTCTTGTAAAATTGTTCATCACACGTGAAGAGTACACCAGGCTTCACTGAATCAGAACAGTAATCACTGCATCCCCTAACCTTTCTCATACCTTATGTCATGCTGTAGTTTATTTCTTTACCGGTTCTTCTCTCACTTTTTGCTGTCATTGTTAAGAAATGCATGTTTCCATGTGCTCTGGCTATGCACTGACTATTCCCTTCAGCACTGGTTTATTTCCATTCAAATATCGGTTATATGGTTCAGGTGGCCATAACTGTATATATTGCTTTCATTATATTGGTATATTACCCTTACAGTCACAATGGTACGGTTCTGATTTTAATATGTGCAACCCTAGACATTCACAGCAAAATGGGCCCAATTTTCATAACTTCTATGCATGCAACATCGGCTTTGCAAATGATCTCTGAACTAAGAATTCCCACACTGATAGCTACATTCCCCAACAGTCTTTTTAATGTTCCAGTTTAAAAATTGCACCTCATTTCTAGCAGTTATTTCTCTTCCCATCAGTTACTTTTAGTGCAAAGGAGACCAAACTTGCAACATACTAGACAGTAGACAAGTGCCTAAGTGCTGATCTGTAAACAACCTGGATTTAATGTTTGTTCCCATAATCATAATCTCTATCCCAATGAAGATATTGACTTAAGAAAAATAAAATAAAACCTTCAAAGATCAGTCAGCTGAGTCAATTCCTAGATCTACATGCCAAAAATGATAACGTCAGTTTCTAATAAGGAGAGTTTTGTCAATAAATAACAGCTAATAGTCCCTTCTGTTTCCAGTTTAAAACAAAACACAGTTTTGAGTATAGAAGTGTATGCACCATAATTTGCTTATCTTCCTGCAGGTGCACATTCACTAAGTATTTTGTTATGTCTCCAGTAAACGAAATGATAGAGGAATGACAGATTTTTGTCCTTTTTCTTTATATCACTACAATTCTTCTCCAAGCATTATTTATTCCATATGCTGAAAGCAACAGAAATCTTATGAAACAACAGCATAAAAGTATGTGATCAAAATTGTATGAAAAAGCATTCACGGGTGAGGGGCAAGTTAAAGTTATACAAGCAAACTCAGTCTTGATTTTACTTTTAATCACATTTCTTTACTTTATGCATTTGATTTGGCAGAGTTATCATTTCTTTATGTAGCTTTTGTTTCTGCAATGTCCAAAGTCTAGATGGTTTTCTTTTAAGGAGTATGGAGCAAGCAATTGCCAACAATGTGACTAGTGACGACTCAACAGGGCTGTAGAACAACCAACATGAAGTGCCTCAGCACAGCGTAACAGATAATGGTGGTAGGTTTCCATCCTTGATGTGTGCCAGCAGGGAGGTAATGTATGCATTTCTGCTGCCAGCTTCAAGGGTAGTTTGATAACAACAGAAAGGCACAGCAATGGCAATGCAATGAGTGCCCCAAGTGCCCTGCCTGAAACGTGCTGACTGAAGAGGCAGTACCTACTTAGGGAACATAGTTGCTTAACTCTTTCTAAGTCTATAGGAAATATTTACAAAATAAGATTTTTCAAAGTCTTATAGCCTAACTTAATTGGGGCAAACTTCAATGCCAGTTCAAGGCATTTCACTAACTTTATTTTTCCACTCCCTTTTTTGACATATTTCAAATCTCTGTTTCACAGAATCACAGAATGGTAGGGGTTGGAAGAGACCTCTGGAGATCATCTAGTCCAAGTCCCCTGCCAAAGCAGGGTCACCTACAGCAGGCTGCACAGGACCTTGTCTAGGCGGGTCTTGAATACCTCCAGAGAAGGAGAATCCACAGCCTCTCTGGGCAGCCTGTTCCAGGGCTCTGTCACCCTCAAAGGAAAGAAGTTCTTCCTCATGGTCACATGGAACTTCCTATGCTTCAGTTTGTGCCCGTTGTCCCTTGTCCTGTTGCTGGGCACCACTGAAAAGAGTCTGGCCCCATCCTCCTGACACCCACCCTTCAGATATTTATAAGCTCTTATAAGGTCTCCTCTGCGTCTTCTCTTCTTCAGGCTAAACAAGCCCAGCTCCCTCAGCCTTTCCTCGTAGGACAGATGCTCCAGTCCCCTCATCATATTTTTATCCCTCCTTTGGACTGTCTCCAGCAGTTTCTCATCTTTCTTGAAGTGGGGAGCCCAGAACTGGACACAGTACTCCAGATGGGGTCTCACTAGGGCTAAGTAGATGGGGAGGAGAACCTTCCTCGACCTGCTGGCCACACTCCTCCTAAGGCACCCCAGGGTGCCACTGGCCTTTTTGGCAGCCAGGGCACACTGCTGGCTCATGGTTAGCTTGATATCCACCAGCATTCCCAGGTCCCTCTCCACAGAGCTGCTCTCCAGCAGGTCTGCCCCAAGCCTGTACTTGTGAATGGGGTTGGTCCTCCCCAGGTGCAGGACCTGAACTTTGTCCTTGTTGAACCTCATCAGGTTCCTCTCTGCCCAACTTTCCAGCCTGTCCAGGTCTCGCTGAATGGCAGCACAGCCTTACAGTGTATCTGCCACTCCTCCCAGTTTTGTGTCATCAGCAAACTTGCTGAGGGTACACTCTGTCCCTTCATCCAGGTCACTGATTAAGAAGTTGAACAAGACTGGGCCCAGTACTGACCCCTGGGGGACACCACTAGTTACCGGCCTCCAACTAGACTTTGCGCTGCTGTTGACAGCCCTCTGAGCTCTGCCATTCAGCCAGTTCTCAATCCACCTCACCGACCACTCATCCAGCCCACACTTCCTGAGCTTCCCTATGAGGATGTTATGGAAGACAGTGTCAAAAGCTTTGCTGAAGTCAAGGGTGGGAGGTTGTCAAGAGGCTTAGGGACCTAAAAGTGTTAGATTTTTCTTTAATGTTGGCAAGAAAACACTTTTCTCTAACCTTCTTGAGTGAAACAGCTAAATTATATTCACTAAAATTTTTAAAACTATTCAGCTTGAAACAGACACATAGCCAGGAAAAAACCTAACAAAGTCTTAAGCAAACTGAAAATGGAACCTTATAATTGTAAATGTCAGCTAATTTTCTACGTTTTTCTCACTAAAAGATGCCCCTCATAGCATTTTTTGTTACAGAATGCTCTCCTGAATTTCTCTAAAAAAATGCCATACTTATAAATTCACAAATCGTCATCCAGCTGGGGAAGCCCTGTGGTTAGCACCCTAGAGAAGAAAATCATCAGGCATTGCTGCAATAAGAGTATTTCACACTTCTGTAGGACTTCACACAGAAGACCTCAAAGAATTTTACAGTTCAGATAACTGCAATACAGAAGTGGATTGAATGTATGCTTACAGACAGAAAAGCCGTATTCTGTATAGCAGCAGCTCACAACCTGGGGTATTGCCATCGCTGGTAATCCCACTATGGCTGCCATTCAAAGTATTGACCTGAATAATCTACCCTACAAATTTATCTAGATAATGGCATGGTCTCTCGAACTTTCTTAGACCAGCAGCCTACAGTGCTTTGCCATGTAATAGCCTTATACTGTAGTAGCCCTAGAGAAAACATGAAGAATCTTTTGAAAACAGAGTATGGCAGAAATCTCTTTACCTTCTATCTTTCAACTGTAGAAGAAATATTCTCATTTGGTCCCCTGTAATTATGCTTTGTAGATTACTTGGGTGATTCACACATAAATAGGCAAAAAAAAAAAAAAATTGAGAGGACAATTTCTTCAGTTTCCAAACAACCACAGTGTGCCCTCCAATGCACAATGGAAGGTAGAAAAATTCTGTTTGCCAATAGAAAACCAGTACAAACGGAGGACTTGAGCCTGTTTCCACATAATTAGTTTTGTATGAGCAGAATCTTGTCTTTGCTCATTGAATATATCGATCAGCAGCATACAAAGCATATCTTTTGTATGTTTTTCTCTCAATTTTTTGTCCTCTTACTTCTAGGAGAAAAATCAAGATAAGAAAAAGTGGGGATTGGTATATTAGGGACAGCTGCCAGCTGTCCACATTAACAAGTGCCATACATCTGGAAAGAGATGCTGAAATAATGAGTAGATGTTCACTGCACAATGATGATATTTATAAACTCCTCACATGGTCTTTCTGTTATAACTGCCTTTGGGGGAAAAGGGGCAAAATGCCCTTAAAAATCATGGGGGCAGGAGAAGTGGTTTCTCTCTGGAGTAAATAAGAAAAACTGAGCATGTTACAAAACTGTCCACAAGTTAAAAGGAAGGTAAGAATGTCCCTTAAAACAGTGATTTGCTTAATAGTACCACCTGCTTGAAGCACACACATTGAGTAAAGATCTTCCCTCCCACTGCACAATCTATTTCAATATTTGGAATGGACTCTTCTAGAGCAACTCTTCAACTTAATGTCAAAGCATCCTTAGCCTCATAACATTTCTCCAAAATATTAAACAGTTTTTAAAGGATGGGAAACTAAGAAGCTCAAATAAATACACAGGAAGTCTGCATTCAGTGATAGATCCTGTGTATTATGCACCTGCAAGGAAACGGAAGCATATACAGTTGTAATTAAGCTGTGTGGCATCCCAAGTCTTTATAAAACCAGCCTGTCTTTTCTTCTATGCTTCTAGATGAATTAGGAGGAGGAAAAACACCCAGTTTGTAATAATTATAGCTGGAGGAAGATTCAATTTGTAGAACAGTGAACACACTAAACCTGAAGTGCCTACAATGTTTTTGACATTTTCAGAAGGAAAATAACTCAGACATGAATAAAACATCTCCACAATACATGGATACTCAAAATGAAGTAAAGCACTGCTAAAAACAGTTGAATGAGCTAAGATTATTGGGTTAAAAAAAATGAAAAAAGACAAGAAACAGCAATAATAAAAGAAAAAAAAACCCCAAGGATAGGATATTATTCTCTTCAAGTCTACAATAACTGTCAATTCAACAGTTTGCCCACTGGCAAAGACTCTGTTTCAAAGCTGACCACACAGACTACCAGAGCAGGCTTCTGGGCATGGAAATAAAACGAAGAGTAACTGACTGGACCAATTTTGCATATATCTCTCAAGCTGTGAGACAATTTATTAGTTAAAAGCCATCCTAAAAACATATTTAATTAATATACAGAAGCATTTACGTTTAATACACAATTTATATTAAAAGAACACACCAAGAGAAATGAGATCCTAGCTTTTGAAAGATAACCATAGACAGACTACATAAAACAATGCTTGTCTCCCCCAATACTAGGACACTCAGCATTCACAAATTTTACCTAGTAAAACTCAGATTTGATTAAAATTCTACAACTTCTGCTTCTGAATAGTTCCCTGCCAGTTTTCACATATTCTAGAACTGCTGTCTCACAGATGCTGGCCCTTTTCTTTCCTTTCTCATCATCTTTCACAAGCCTTCCAGCTCCTGGTGAGCCTCTCCCATCTTTCTGCCAATGCGTATATAGGAGTTATGCCCCAGTCCTTAGTAAACGAGCTGCTACAGATTGAGTTCTGCTGGCAGCCGCCGCTCCTGCTGAAGGTCATGCACCTGGGAGGGATGTCTTTACAATTTAATCCACTGTAGGCTGAGCTCTGAACAGAAATGCTCTTCACATGTTTCAGCGCCAGGTCGTCCTGAGGATGAAGTGTGTGTCAAGTAGGGTGGCCTACCTTGGCCAATTTAGGAAAGGAATAAATACAGGCTAGGATAAAGTGCAAACAGACATCAGGAAAATATGGCAGAAAAAGTGCTACACTGCTGAGCTCTATTTTGGATAAATGTGGATGGGGGCAGTAGTCACTTTAATCACATTTAGTCTAGAAGTGAGAAGACAGGCAAGAGAAGGGGTTTCGGTTTGCTCAGTGGCTTTTTAACTTGTTGTTGTAGCTTTCTACCCAGCTCAGGCTGTACCAAGCAAACGTGGCATTCCAAATTGAACAGAAAACTTATTTTTCCAAGTGTCATCTAAAAGCTGAAAGCAACAAATATGCTTTACAAATTATATTAGATGGTACACAGGTGTTTACAGAATACTGTAAACACATTTTATAGCACTTTGACAACTTATCTATTCTAAAAGACTGATGTGAACTAAGGCAGAAATATTTGCCCAAAATGCATAAAACATGATTTAGCATTTTAGATCATTATCCTGCATAAGTAAAGTCTGAAAAGACTTTTTTTATATATAACATACAGGATTTGTCATTGCAGTTTTTCTCCTTTGTATTTCAATAGGGGACCAAAGTAATGTTAAACCCTTAACCCTCTCTCATCTCTTCCAATTTTTGCATGCACAAAAACTCACCTCTCATATTCTAGTGCTAGCAAATATATTGGCTTTGAAGCAGATATATTATTTTCATAGAAGTCTGGGGGTGATTTCTGTGTGCATTTTCTTGGGCCAAGATCTAGTATTTGGTAGATGTACCAGAGCTAGGCTCTGCCAGCACATGGAAAGAAAACACGTACATCATTGGCATTAAGGTAAGCTACAACTTGGTCATCAATAAATGATAATTGAATCCAGTGCATGCATTTACAGTAGTGTCATCTTAAAACAGTCAAGGAAACAAATTCTCTCTGCTCAGCTAGGAACCATGGCAAGTAAATCAGGAGCTCAAGGTTCGCAGGGATTTTGTAGATCCCAGTTCAGCTCATGTACTTGAAAATTTGCCAATTCGTTCCCCATGTATTTTCTCCTGTTCATTCATAAATGTTATCTGTCTCCCAGCTGGGCTTCCTGCGTATGTTCTTGATAAAGTCATTAGACACAAAATCCCTGTGTGTTTACAACAATTTTTCTAAAGAGATTTTTTCCTATTTAAATAAGAAGTTCGTCGGGTGCCTACCCACCATTATATGTGATCTGTCCCTATCACAAAACTGCTTCAGCAAATCACTGCAAATCCCACCAGTGGGCTCAGCTGTAACCCCGTTGCTCTACATACTGGTCTCTTGTAGTTATGTAAACAAGAGAACTCCAAAGCCACAACAGAGAATCTCAGTAAGAAATAAAGTAAGAGGAGCCATGGGTAGTTTGGAAGGAATTATTTTGTCTTGAAGATCTAAGTGAGGGAAAATAAACTTATGATTTGCAGCTGGTTCAGTCCAATTTTGCAAAAGAGTAGCTGTTCCCTTTTTAAAGATTGTCACTAACTTCATAGCCAAGTGCTATAAAGTTTTTGAGCATTTAAAAAAGGCGGTACATCTGCTAGCTAGACAATAAATTGTTGTCTCTTCTGATTAGCCTTGCACCATCTCAAAAAACTCTGTTATAAGGATGATGTGAAACAAGATAACCCCCAGACTCTGGTACATACAGAAGCATCCAAGCATTTACATTAAAATATCCAGAGCTCCGGGATGGCGGTCACCACGCCTGTTCCTTTCCTTCTGTGATCAACAACCAAATAACAAATCAGTAGTGAACCGCCCTATCATGGTGGATATGGCTAAGTCCTGTTCTGTGAAACATTTTCATCCCTTAAGTTCTTATGTACTCTAAATGAGCTCTTATTTATTTGGAGCTGTTCCACAGAAAGCATATGCAAGAAATACATGGTAACTTGCTTGTGAACTAGTCAGTGCACCCTTACTGCAATCCATCCTCAAAGGGATGTTGTCACTCAGCTACTACCTAACGCACAGGTATTTCAGCTCCTCTAAACAATGTTTACAACATGGTCATTGTCGTCATCTGGAAGGAATGGAGAGAGGCACCTGGACTTACTTGTAATTAGGCCAGGTCTTTTGGAGAGGAGTTACAGGTCCCTGAATAATGGTTGGAACGAAGCTGTTCCTGAGGAGCCAGAGTTAGGAAGACAGTAACATACCCACAAAAAATGTGAAAGCTAATCAAAATCAGTCTCCTGGGTAACTCAAGATTACTCAATACACAGAAACTATTGGTGTTGACTTTGTCTTGTACACTGTGCATTTTCTATTGGTATAGAAATTTTAGTCTCAGCTTGTAGCAGGTGACTCAATGCCATAGAGCTATTCTCGATGGGTGGCTGGGGCACAGACTTTCGCAGTCACTTTCACCAACCTTTGCAGAGCTCTGACAGCTCTGTCTTTCCAAAAGCTGCAGCTAGATGCCCTACCTAGAAGCACAGGCCTTCGCAGAAATCAACATGGAAGGTGGAGAATGACTAAGATTTTTTCTATCTATCTGCTTGCTCTTGCAGTGTTATGTAAAGACAAAGGGCTTTCCCCCCCACACTCCTTAACAATAATCTTTGGAATTATAGAAACCACTGATTTCAATTTAATGTCATTATATCTTCAATGTCAGTTGCTGTAAGAACTAAATAACATATATTGAATACTTTTTAAGTGTTAAATGAGCTCAATTTATTATGAGGCCCTGTAGATATATCTGTATAAACTTCCTAGGGATCTGTAACCCATAATATCTCTGGGTTTATCATAATTTTTATCTGCTGTTTTCTTATAGTGCTCTAGAGTGCCAGCCTATGTACCTAACAATATGTTTATAGTTTCATGTACTCCAGATTAAGAACATTGCCAGTTTTATTTCAGTCACATATAGACACACAAAAAACCTGTAAACACTTCTGTATTAGTGAAAGTTATCGTTGTTTTTCCACTTAAAAAAATAGGATAGTAATTTCTTCCTGTTTCAAAAATGTGAAAAACAGTGGCCGCAAATCATGTGAACTGACATTAACCAAATAGACAAGCATCCATGTATGCAGCAAGAGGAGTATTTTTGCTTTTAGAAAAAGGCTATTACCATCAATAACTTGGGACAGTAAATTCATTTTAATTTTCTACTAACAGTCCAGGAAGCAGATTTATAAAATAATAGCCATTGATGCAACTTTCCATGAGACTAGGGTGCAAGAATTAATGTGCCAGTAAAGACCAGCTGCCTTTATATGAAGCTAGCAGGACTGCCTACGGTGGCATAGTCCTCCACAGCAGCGAAGCGATCAGAGCTGGGACCTGGCTGCTGTCAGTGGGGACGGCTGCCTCAGCCATCTGCTGTATAGCCAGGGCTCTGCCAGTGGCTGCCACACTACATCAGGAAAGTTTCTGTTCTGGAAACCTCTCTTTTTGACTCCCACTGTTTTCTGGTGTCTCAATCGTAGGCCAAAGTAGGTATGTCTGCTTCCTGCAACTGTTGTTCTCTGTCTAAGCATGCTGGAATTCTCAAGCCCTACAAAATGGTAGGGAAAAATTTTTCTTTGTTTTTATCAAAGGAAAAGGTTTTCTTGTGAAAGGATAGCCATTCTACTAATACACTATAAGCAGGGTAAGATTTCTGGGTGAAATAACAGGACCCTTTTACCTTGAATGAAAAGTATTTCAACATTTTAATTTAAAAAAGGAGAAAAAAAAGAGAAAAAGAAACCTATTCACTAAGGAAATTTCTTATCGAAATGACAATACCGGACAACACTGTGTAATGGTTAGTCATGGTAATATCCAGAAATACTGTAACTGTAATGCAATAGGCATTACCAGCATATACACATCATTCCATGAGTTTGAAATCTCGAAACCTATGTACATATAAATTATTCTAATGAGTGGTAAGTTGACAGGGAACATCTGCTCTAGCTGGTGAACCCACTAATGTGATCCACCTGTCACTGTCTCGGTCATTACGTAGCTGTAATTGTCAATTGCCGTAAAATTTTTGGCACAAATGCAAAGCCCCAAGTTGCACTAATGGATTGAACTGAGGTCCAAGATTAATATAGTCCTTTTTTTTCTGTGTTATCCAGTATACATATTTACAATACTTGTGAAGACCACTGGGAAAATACCGAGGTAATTTCTTCTAGCGTGATTTTGCTGTCTTCAGTTAGAGGCATTGTAGAAGAGATCCCATTATATTTGCCACAAGTAAGAAAACAAGTGTGGGAAGATGGTTGTCATGAAGCATTGGTTCAGAGATTGTTTTAGAGCATGGTTTTTCACATTGTGTCTTTCTATGTGTCTATTTATTCCCCCCTACTTTCTCTGTACTAGTCAGACTAAAAACTTGCTAAACCAAAATGCTTTTAGCAGTAATGTCAAGACTCAGAACTTGATCTGAATTTTTATACGAAATATTGAGATAAACCAGCAATAGTCTCACTAAGGTTTCATTGCCTATAGCAAAGTATGTAGTCATTAAGAAGGTAAGAGCAAACTCACCTTGAGCCATTAAAAAAGAACATTATAGTTTAGGTCACTTGTGTCAAATGCACCTCTGAAAAAGAAAGTTCTCTTGCACAAACAATGCGCACCATGGTTTTAAAAGGTGAAAGACCTGATTTTCTACAATGTACTTTTCAGTACTATGGCAAATCTCTTAACATTGCTACATATGCAAACGACTGTTATTTCTGAAGAGATGGGTAACATCAGTATAAACCTATTAACATGTTATAGTTTGAAAATTGGCCTGAGACTTGGAATATCTCTGCTACTTTTTTGCTATGTAGTGATGAGTTATCGCCAATCTTTAAGTGAACTTCAGCATTCAAAAGGCTTTGTTCCCCATTTACAAATAAAAGACTACATACATTATCAACAGTAAGATTTCACCTGGCATAACCATTGAAAGTGATACTTAATCCACTAATGACATGTACAGGCACAATCCAGAGAAAACTATTCCAAAGCTTTTAGTATATCATGCTGTAAATCATCCATAGGAAGTATTTTAAATAACTTCCTTTCCTAGCTGTAAAGGGTACACATCGAATTCTTGGTCTGTGTATAAGTCAAGGCAAGGCAGACTCAGACATGCAATAATTTCTTCCTGTTGTGTTCTTTTTATTTCAAAGATGAAACTCAGTAGATCCAGTTTCTCTGTCTTCCAAATTTCCCGCTGAGCAGCCGTTCTCTTTCTTCCACTGATAATAAAATATCTATGATCTAGGCAGAGAAGAAATGAAAAATTATCAAAGTAGAAGATTTTGTTCAGAGACTAGATAAAAAACAAACTGAGCTACCCTAGCTTAAATGAAAGGAGAATTAAGCTCTTCTGTACTGTCAGATCTCTGGAGCTCAGTGGGAGCAATACGGGGGGTTATAAAGAAAACACAAAAAAAGCATAAATAGGGGGAACTTGGTGACTCTAATTGGACTTCAAGAAATTTTGATCTAATACTTCTCCTGAAACTTAAACTTGGAGCAGGAGCTATCGGATGAACTAGCACCTAAACGTCTCCTACTGAATCCCATTCATAACCTCACAGAACAATGGGCTTATTTCACCACCAGGTAAGTGCCCAAACTCCTAGCTATTGACTTCTCTCTGGTGCCAAATCTCTCTCTTCCTGTCTCACCCCTTTAGAGTACCGTAAAAGAACCTTCAAAGGGCTTTGGGGTAATCCCAAATTAGGATGAGCATTTAACAAAAAATAAACCATAAACTCTTTCAAGAGTAAATTACTACCACCATTCATAGATACATTGTGCATCAAATTGTGTCTACATTAATCAGTTGACATAAAAGGAGACGATCTGTGTACTGAAGAAGGTAAATGCTGAAGCTTATATATCCATAGTATCTACACTTCTATTTTTGGACAGTTATAATCTTGTGTCCTTGTTGAAATTTTCCCCAACACCGTTCAAAGGCCAAATTCGTTCAGACCCTTACGTCTCCCTTAGGCAGATGCAGCACACTTAGAGCTTATCTGGTGATAGGCTTCTAGTTTCGTTTCCTCCAAAAAGACTCCAACTGGCATGAACCAAAAGGTCTCTGCAAACCAAATCAACAAGGTTCGTTAAGCCAGGTTGATCACAGGATTCACGCCAGAATTGCAGCGCTGCTCAGAGTTGGAACACCCTGTTGACACCACCTTAGGGTTTGTCTGCATTATGGGCTTAGTCTGGATCAGGAATGGGCGTCCCAGGTATCACCTCTTAATTGGTTTGCATGTTAAAATGATCTCAAGGTACCAGAACTAGATTGCTTTCATATGAAACTAAACTAGAAGCTGTTCTCCAATGGCAAAAGGACATTTAGTCCACATGACAAGATTAAAGCCACTGAGAAGTAAAATTAAATACCTGACATATCTGCAGTGTGAATATTAGCTTCTCAGCACCACTGCTTTGTTTTAGAGCTGTATTCCTACTCGTCTAAACTACTTTGTCAGTGCAGCCATAGCTTCAAAGTGTTAAAATTTCACCTGAAGGTTGTTCAGTGTTGGACTGCATTTTCAATTATGAAAGTTTCAAAACAGGTTTTACTTTTTTCCACCTTTAAGTATTCTTTCTTACAAAAGCTATTTTGTGTACCTTAGCAATAATCTGACAACTGGTGGATATTTCTTATCACTCTAATGTCTTTTATTAGTGTTCATGCAAATTCATTAGTTTTTAATCATTTCTAAATATTAAGCTCTTTGTTAAGGTAAAACATTGAAATGTTAGTGAGATATGATTACTCATTTTAATTAAAAAGGAATTAATTACACATTTCTTTTTAAAAAGATAAAATTAAACACAAGCTAAAGGTACAGTTAATTAGAAGAGTATATGAGTTGGTAGACTTTACCTTCTTCCTTCACATCATAATACTGCTAAATTTCTTAACTTTTCAGGACAACAGCAGAAACAAACAAAATATTGCACAATAGATAGGAAGTTACTGTACTAAGACAATGTTATATAACACCCATTGATATGTTCAAGTTGGTTTTGTTGTTATCTGCTTTCATAAATGAAACAGATTCTTAACCAAGATTTGGCATATAAGTAGAGCTGGGCCTGAGTCTCATTCAAAAAATAAAAAATACAACAACCTCTATTTTGTTCACATTTTTAAAGAGCCACTTTCAAATTGAAAATCACTTTTCTGCATGGAACACCTACTAAATTTATAGTATAATTAGGGTGAGTTAATATTCCCTCCCTGTGCTGCACATTGTTTAAGCTGTTGTGCTCTTACTAATTGATCTCCTGTATAATGCTAGATTCTACCTGACAACTTTACAATTAGATATCAGAATAACTTCATGTATTTGAGTTGTCTCCATAAATTCAAAAGCAGTGCCTATGTGCAAAGCATACTGAACACTTGCCTTTCTGCATAATCAAGGCATTCATTGGCAGTTTACCTTTACTTTGAAAACCCAGGCAGTCTTTTCTCCCCCCTTTTTTAAATTCAATAAAAATATTGCTACTATATGAAGAGTTTTTTTCAAATAATGACACATTTCTAAATAAAGTTGCTTTAAAAATTGTAATAGGATAGTGTCCTTTAAAGAGTTGCTATTATTACCACAAGATTTTAAACAGACTTCAGGCATAACAATGCATCTTGCCAAAGATTTCAGCTACTTTATTTTTATTATGTTTATTGACCTAATCTTTCCAAGAATTCAATGAACCAGCGTGGAACTGAGAAGAGGTACATGCACAATTTATTTTTTTAGTTGACTGGTCAAATCACAGTTGAAAACCAAACAACATTTTTAGACTTTTTTGGTGGAGGGAGATATATTAACCTTACCCTAAATTATTTTAAAGAAAAGTCTCATTTCAAAAGGAAAAAAACTTTTCACTTCAAAACCGCTGAATTAAGATTTTTCAGCTTTTTCTGGTTTCCCTTTGCTTTTCTTCAACATGACATGTTCAACACCTTCCTGCATCTATGTTTCAATTGGCGTAAAAATTGTTAAAATATTCTTTTCATTTAAAATTTTCCTAGTTCTTAACTGAGCAACTTCACCTCTCTGCTGGCCTATTTTAAGATTTACTCTATTAAGGCACTGAAGTATGTGCCATCTGCACTTCAAATAAACAGTTTATTGCTTTCAGTGGGAATCTTCACAAAGACATAGAAACATATTGCTGAACCGTGGTCACGTATAAATGCAAGCCCTAAGTAAATATATTGATTTTAAGGTGCTTTAATTCCTCTCAATATGACTATGTCATCAGTACTTACTTTTTTTCCCCAGAAATGTTTGTCATTTGTAGTCCTAACTATAGCATGTTTATGGACTACTTCTACAGTACGACTAACAAGTGACGAAAGAACATACCTGTGATAGCCAAAATAAATTCCTCCAATATTTTTTTCCTATGTTTTTACATGAGAGACAATTTCAGAGGATCAAACCATATGAGATCTTCCCACAAAGTTATATGTAAATAAGTCTGGAAGGAACCTACAGATATCACCTTCTCTGTGATTAAATTTTACCTTTGATTTATTCTTTGAATCTGGGAAAAATCGATTTGAATAAATACAATGGGTTATGCAGAGGTCATTCCTCCTGGGATTCTCAGTGTGTTTGAATCCTCCAGCTTCAGTAATCAGAGTAGTACAATTTTTAGCATTGATTATCTGTTTAACATAGCAGCACATATTGATCCTTTGATACAGCTTTCAGGTTTTGAGCCAATCATGCATTTTTTTACTTCAAGTGTAGGCTCAAAGTCATAGCCCCCGATTTTCCCGAGTTCAGAGCCTACTCACCCTTCTGTATCTGTGAGAGGTGCTTTGCAAAGGAAGTGCATTCCAGAATTCTAATTTATCGTCTTCTTTTAAGTATCAGATTCAGTGGCAGGATCTTACAGCCTAGCCCACGGATTTCTGCATTATACAGGATTTTTGGAGGAGAGAGCCTTCCAAGCGCACTAATGGACTTCAGTTCTCTAGAACTTATAGTGAATTTTTAATTTCTTCTTTTCTCTGGAGCATAAATTTTATAAACTGTGTTTCATACAGGTGATATTGGCTATATACTTAGTTTATAAATTAATTTTTATTTTATAAATTTACTCTGCAACTTTTATACAATAAACAAAATGCTTCTTCTCACTGGCCTGTCATGATGAATCTTTGCAATCCTGCCATTTTCTGGCAATCTTCCGTTTCCAGCTATACAGTTTGGAAATATTTTATTTGACTTTCATTGGTAAATCAATGAAAAGGTTTCTTTTCTGACATCTCAGACCATATAAATCATTTTTAACAATTCAAAGTACTGCCAGGGTATGGACATTTTATGTCTTCTGCCTGGAACCTACTTAAAAACAAGTAAGGGATGATTGCTTATTTTGTTATGGCAGACTAAAAATGTTGTGATCCCATAGTCTAGGTACTTTACAGTTATGAGAATGAAGGTCGTGTATCAAGATAGAGAGGATTAAGCCCCAGAAGTACTGAAACTTTATCTACATGTTTGTTGATTGATCATTTTTAAACGAAGTCACAAAAATTCTCCTGGAAATTTTGCCAGCTCATTCCACCAGGATTAACAGGCCATCTTCACTAGACCTAAGGGCCAAAAATTAGGCCTTTAAATCTGATGTTAAATGCCTTAAATGTATATTCCATAGATAATTTCTGAAGGGATAGGATAGTGCGCAAAATTATATAAGCAGAAATAACAGCATTTCAATATTTCAGAGTCTGGCAGCACTCACCTAATTTGTTTTCCACAGGATTTTTGTTAATAAATGCTCTAGTGCAGTAGTCAATATGATTGATAATTACACATAAGTGATACAAAGAATGCTATTTCATCACAAGGTTGAAAAAAGTCCCTGCTCATTATGAAGTCTTACATGTTTTGCGTTAAACCTCTGCATTGCTATCAGCCTCACCTACTACACAATGTCTATATATTTCCGAGGTACATGTTGTTTGTCTGCAGACAGCCTCTATGGTGGTGTCTTAGTTCTGATATCTAGAAAATGGACTGAGATCCCACTGCATTGTTTTTTCAAAATTTTTACAAAGAGAACATCTTGAACAGAAATGTACTACCTTGTACATATTAGCATTTTTTATTTGACAATCTAAATACCTTAGATGTGAGCTAATTAAAAAAAATATGAACCATAAATATATAAATTGCTGTCATCAAAGTGTCTCCTTTTTGGGGGATTCTATCAAGCCTAAAAGCATTACTCAGGAGCATCCAGAGGTGTTTCTTTTGCAATCTGAATGACATTGAGCTTTTTCTAAACAAAAAGAGTAGATTCCTTATCTGAAGACTCCTATTCAAAGATTTCTTATTCATTTACCTTATTTTTATTATAAGTCTGTAAAAAAATATTGCCTGGTTACATAATACAAGTTAATTCTCTCCTTCACAAATAAATTATATAAAATAAGTATTTAAACATCTTTATTACATTCTATAACATTTGTAGGTATTGCCAAAACAGTTTTCAACTTGATCCAGCTGTACAATGTCAAATAACAGCAAAATTATTTTGCTTCACTAAATTATTGTAAACCAAAATCTAGCCTGGAATTCTTAGTGCCATACCTCAGCCATCTGTTTAAGAAATTTTCGTTTTTGATAACTGATATAGATGAAGTCCTCTGACTAGAAGATTAGATTGGATGATGATGCAGGATTGATAACTTGCATTGACTCTGTATATTAGATATTACCACAGAATATTTAGCTAAATGGGATTTCTGCATAGTGGCTTAATTGTTTTGACACAATAGTGATGAATGCACATTTTTTATCAACTTTTTGAAAGCATATTGTGCCACACAATGAGACGTGTTGTGACTGGCGTAGTGCAGACTTTTTCCACAATACAGCAAGCTTTTTGCAATCAAATGCTGCAATGAACAGATAGAAATGCTGCAGCTCAACTGAGAATGATCAGCTAGATCCATAAGGACAGATGGAATAAATGCTTGTGATATTAAGAATCTAAAACATACATATAAGCTGAAAAATCTGTACATAAAGTTATAATGTTTCTGAACAGAGTAACAAATTATTACTTTTTATCTCCCTTACTCTTCTGAGCTGTGGTGCTTGCAGCACATACATCTGTTTCAAACAAGGTCTGAGTACCTTCCTTCACTTTGTAGCCAAATTATCTTTTACAACCTGTGAGCTAAGGCTGTGTTGTAGTGTAGACAACAGTTAGCACGGGCAGCATTAAATTCCTGGGGGAATGTCTTTAGGGGTGAAAAGAGCTTTTGCATATGCAGAGGGCTTTTGTGAAGTTTGAGGAGTTATACAGGATTTGGGTGCCCTCCAAAAGCAGAAAACACATAGATGTCAGATTGAGAGTGAGAAAAAACACGTAGTCTTCATCTGAAGCAGATGCTTAGTATGCAGGTTTTCTAGGTAGACTCCTAAAGTCAAAGGGAAGTACCAGCCTAAATATCTTTCCTCTCTAGAATATTTTCTGGACTTCATTTTGGTAACTAAACTGGTGCTTAATTATGTCTGGAGAAAGACTTTTGACATATTGTATGATACATGTGTTCTTAGTTACAAAAAAAAAAAGAGGCAGTCTAATGAACTTGCTTGTGCACATAATGTTAACTGTGAGGAGAAATACATATGCCTCATTCATGCCAGAACAAAATGCACATCCTCTGAGTTTCTGTTATTAATTGCTTTCATGCCAGAGTGGTTCTGCCCTTGGTTAACAAGCACATTTAAACCCTAAGCATAGAAGCGAAAAAACCTTTGTAGATCAGTATGATACAGAAGACCAGTTCCCATAAAACAATATATTTAGGGTATCGGTCATACAATAGACAATTTCACAATACTGTTGCTTCTGCAAAAAAGTTTGGTCACACTGTATTCCTTCATTTATAGATGATAATATAAAAATATATTAAATGTTGAAATTAAAAATGGAAAACAAGGAAACATAATAATACAATTTATTGAAGTCATACAATAAATGTCTGTTTCATGACTTTTGTAGTCTGATCAACTTCAGAATGTTAAGTTTTTTGATCTGCAGTTTTTTATCTTGTAGATAAAAAGATAGCTATTTAACAATCTGTCTTATCTAACAAAACCATGCAGTGAGAAATCTGTCAATTACATAGAAAAGCTACTGTAAAATACTTCAAAATGTTTCTAGTTTTAAAAATAACTAACATTTGCCACCAAAAATATTACATAGATGTGACTGTAAAATGTATGACAACACAAAATCTCTGATTAGGGTGTTTCATATTATGAGTGCACAAGACGTTTGATCATAGCACAAAGGAACATTTATTTAAGCAACGATCTTAAGATGTGCTTTCAGTATTATCTGAAACCAAAGTTTTTAAATTTTTTCTATGCAATGATCCTTTGATATTTCAAGAGTCTTGATAAAGGAGATAATGACTAGAAAAATGAAGAAAAAGTCACTGAACTTTCTGTTCAAAAAGGATTTTTGAGGAAGATGCTTTTACTCTGATTCAAAGCTATCTTACAGAAAAATAGTATCTATCAGCTCTGAATTTTAATAATGAATAGCCATGCCAGAGGCTACTTTTGTCAGTCCCTATTGTTCCTGGCTATTTTACATAGTTCTGAGCTCTTCAGTACATCAAAGTGAGTATGAAATCTTGAAATACAGTGCATAATGTCAGTGCCACTGCTTGATTTTAGTAATGGAAATACTTCAAGTAGCCATTCCTGTTGAACAAAGATATAAGGACAAGCAAAAAGGATGTGTTCAAAGATGTTATGTGAATGGTTAAAATGCTACAGTTGGGCATCATGACTCCTTACTGGTTTTTACAAACTTTTATTCTATATAAGGCATAAGTAAATAGCTCAGCTGTATTTTTTTTTCCTCATCCTCCACTTGGATTACAGCAAAGGAACAAAATATACAGTTTGAAAAAAATCAGTCCTTAAGAAAAGAAGACAAAAAGTCTAACAAACAAACAAAAAAACACTGCAGAGAATTTCAGTGCTCCTTTGACTATCAAAATCATCTGCTCTCATCTCCCTTTGCTAGCTTCCATATAATCATTGCACCAGGTTTGAGTTTCAAGTTGCACAGAATATCACTTTATGTTCTGCTCTAAAGGCATTGAACAGCTCTTCAAGCAAAGTGGAAAAAAGAATGAAAGAGAACTAGTTAACAACTACGAGTTTACCACTAAGCTCTGAGCAGGCAAGCCCCAGAGCTTTGAGCTCTGACTAGAGCAACAGAGGTTATTCAGTAATTACTACAAGTTGTCCTGACTAATCACTTTGGTGCTTTATGCAAAACATTCCAGTGATAACTATGCCTGTAGATCTTTTCGCTCATTACAGAGCAACAATAGGCATTATTTTTGCCTTCTAAATGTAACCCTCAGGAAATGGACACATTACTGTCCCATCTCTTCCTGTGGTTCTGTACAGTTTCTTCTCCATAGCTTATTTTTCCAAAATACATTGTTGAGGCTGGCAACTGGCCAGGGACTGCTAACATTAAAGGCAAGTTCATGATAGGCTCTAGTACTAGAAAATTCACTTTAAAATCATGTTGAAACTTTCCAAAGCTCAATGCTACCAAAAATTATAAAGCTAATACATGATTAGCAATGCTTTAGGAAGCATATTTAGGAGTTGTAAAATAATAAAGTGTATGAACGTCTTGGTGGATGGAAATGAACATGACTTGGGTAACTAGAGAATACTAGCGTTATGAGCTTTCTAATTCTTTTATAACTGAATCCAAAAAACCATCATGCAGAGTTTTGAAATGTCCCTCGATAAAACAGAAACTAACTTTGGGTTAGTTCCTATAAACGTCACCTGTCATTACATGGAGGCCTGTAATATTTTAGGAACAAACTGAACTGTTAAGGACGCAATATTATTTACTAGTGAAAGCAAACAAATAACTAAAAGAACAAAGTGGACTGGAGAAAACAGACTTGTTTTAAATTGTACTGATTTAAAAACAAATAGATCTGTGGAGCCGTACTGCCACCACCTTTACAGGCATTAATGTAACATCATTTGACAGAATATTTGGCAATGCTTGGGTAAAACTCCATGACAATGTATGGCATTCAAGGCAGAAGTGTCCAATCTCCCCAGCCTAAATGCTCCCCTCATTCAACTTCTGCTTGATGGATGATATTATAGAGAAAATAAACCTGCGTCTACGCTGCTCCAGTAAAAGACTGTCTGTTAAGTCATTTCTCTGTAGAGTCTAGAGAGGAAAAAAATGGTTTCCCTTCTCCCAGTCACCTTCTTCATGATCAACCCTCTTCACCAGTCTCCAGAGAGAAGCTACCGTCTGCAAACTGATGGGTGAATCCCTCACTGAGATGGTTATTGTATCTGCCTGCTGCCTTTAATCATTGTAAGGGGTCATGGTTTAATGCAGGACCTGAGAACTAAGCACTAGACTGCCGCTCGCTCATCCCTTCCCCTCCCTCACAGCATGATGGGGAGGAGAAATGGACAAAAGGGAAAACTTTTGGGTTGAGATAAAGGCAGTTTAATAAGACAACAAAGGAAATGCTACTACTAATAATAATATTAATAATAGTAATTATAATAACAATTACAATAATGAATATGCAAAACAAAGTATATACAACACAATTTTTCTCACCACCCAACGACCGATTCACAGCCTGAATAAAAAAGTACAACTTCCCACCAAGAGAGGATTCAAACTCTCAGAAAACCAAAAAGCCAATAGCCTTCTGCCCCCTGGCCAAACCCCATTCATAAACTGAGCATGATGTCTATGGTATGGAATATTTCCATTGGCCAGCTTGGCTGTCTGTCTGATTATGCTGTCTGTCTGATTATGCTCTCTCCTAGCTCCTGCATTAGCTGAATACGAGGAACTCTGAGGGTGACGGAGCACTGGAACAGGCTGCCCAGGGAGGCTGTGGAGTCTCCTTCTCTGGAGATATTCAAGACCCGCCTGGACAAGATCCTGTGCAGCCTGCTGTGGGTGACCCTGCTT
>Ga0065711_1004388_pt1 | contig 36483 bp, 23 predicted proteins | sample Hoacrofraction12_FD_59098 | JGI IMG/M metagenome (GOLD analysis project Ga0065711, IMG submission 59098) | Hoatzin crop microbial communities from Cojedes, Venezuela - Epithelial fraction 12 v2 (version 2) | ecosystem: Host-associated > Birds > Digestive system > Esophagus > Crop | place... | reverse complement strand
CCCGCCTGGACAAGGTCCTGTGCAGCCTGCTGTAGGTGACCCTGCTTTGGCAGGGGGGTTGGACTAGATGATCCCCAGAGGTCCCTTCCAACCCCTACCATTCTGTGAAGACTCAAGATGCCGCTGCCAATGCTTTCATCCCAGTTTGTTTGTCTTGCTAGGATATTCAGGTTATGAAATCCAGTTTCATTTTTATCAAAAAGAGGGGAGACAGGTTTTTGGGTTTGTACTTTCAAAGTTCAGAGGAACACAAGAATGATCTCCATGTTTTTTCCTTTGTTTTTGAAATTGCTTTTGCAGATAATTATGGAGAACCTGTTATAAGCCATGTGACTACAGCTAGACAGATATCTTAGTATCTTCCTTTTGAGTTAGGGTGCAGAACAGCAGAAACCCTTGAAAGTGCCTCACTGGGTATGTTTTCCCTGTGAGCTTCCAGGGTTGCGGCCATTCATTTTCCCTCTGTGTGACAATAGACCATTGAATTAGCTCCATACCACAGTAGTGTGCATGATTGATTATGTGCATTAGCCATATTAAAAAATGACTAGCAAACATACTTTTTAAAGCAGTTTTTTAATGATGAATGTATTTCAAGTTGGGTATACTATTTCTTTGATTTTTAGAAAAACATTTTGTCAAGAATTTGTGACCAAGTTTAACAGTTTATCAAACTACTGAGAAAGTAAACAACAAAACAGATTGGCAAAATAGCAGGCAATAATGGGGGCAGGAATGTTCTGGCTCTATTAAAATAAAATACTTCTGGATACAGTTAATTCATCCAGGAACAAGAGATTTCAGACCATATCTACAATGCGTGTGTGTATTTTGGTGGAAAAAGAACACATTGAAGTAATAAAGTGGATACTCTCTAAATGTACTTGCTGATCCAGGAGTAGGGATACTTTCACAGAGAGAAAAATACAAGATGCTGAAGAGGTTGATTGGTTTTTGTTTTGGTATGTTTTTTAAACCAGAAAAGAAAAGCATAATAAGAAAACATTTTCAAGTGAAAAATGCAGCATGTGTTTCACTGATAGTTTGCCATGTAATAACAAGGAATTAAGGAGAAGCAATTAATTCATTCCTTTTCCAAGTCTTTGAATCAAGATTAGTGCTTCTTAAAGACGTGATTCTCTTGTGATGCAAGTGTCCAGTGCTACATAAAAATATTGAAGGGCTTAGATGGCTGTGTAGCCTTAACACTGAATGTACTTTAGAATAAACCTGGAAAGCATACTTCCAAGGTGCCAGTGAGAGGATTTAATGTTTATAGTAAACCTAAAAGAAGGAATGAGTAAGAACCGTTTCAAAATTACTTCCAACAGTTTCTGCTTTTGAGAAACAACTAGACGTGTATTAAAGACAGTTTATAAAGCAGCAGTGGCAGATCCATTAAAGGAATGGAGTGGATGTATGATTTTATTTAAGAGCACAGTAAATTGGGAAAAATCATTAAGCAATGTCAACTGTCCTCTTTTTTTGTTTTTTTGCTCAGTGACTTTTCCAATGGTGGAGATGGGATGTTGGCTACAAGTTCCAATGGATCTCAGTACAGTGGCTCCAGAGTTGAAACACCAGTTTCTTACGTTGGGGATGATGATGATGACGATGATGATTTTAATGAAAATGATGATGACGACTGATGCCCTTTGCTTGTAGACTATTTTTTGTTAAAATTCAGCAAGCTTCAGGAATAAATTGTTCTAGGGAGAAGTGTCTCAAATTACTTTGCCCCATCCCTCAAGGAGAATATTGGTAAGCAGTTCTGAGTTTAGAAATTGCACCTCTGATAAGCAAACGAGGATTGTTTTATGTAGGATATTTTTAAATGTGGTGTGGATGTGTGTTTTGATACCAGTGTGTTAATGCAGAGCCTTTATTTACTCTTGTTTTAGGGGTTTTTGGTTTGTTGGTTGTTTTTTGTTTGGTTTTTTTTTTTTACTTGAAGGAAAATGGATTTTGCCCCAAATGTTCTTGCGAAGTTTGCTAAAGAAAATGTAGACACATCGTTGAGAAATAAAATGCTGTCCTTCTGTGGAAAATGAATACACTGAATGGCAATTTATTTGGAGTGTATTGCGATTATGCCACTTTTTGAGGGATAGTGAGCTAATGTAGTAGTGTTTTTTGTTAATCACGCAGTGTCCAAAGAACCAAACAAGAAAGATACGTCCTACTTTTTTACATGTTAAATTCCAGAAATGTTGTTGTGAACTTATTTTCCCTTAAATTATATCTAACATTATGATTCCATCAAGTTTATATACTTTTCACTGTATGTTGGGACATATGAATTACAAAGTTTTTGGCAAATGTTTACTGCCAGTTGGTGCAGCTATATAAAATGTCTTGAAGGTTTGGAATGATTTATTGCTTATGGTGAAATTTGCCTGATTTCTTACAGGCAGACTTTGGAAACTTTTTATTATATAGTTGTTTACATACTTATAAGTCTATCATATAAAGACATGTACTGAAACAAATGTTTGTATTTGTTTCATAAGCATCTTCCTGTAATCTATTATAAAGTTGAAATTAAATATAGAGAATGTTTTAAGTTTTTTAACTCAAAATTTGTCAATCATTTTTAATAGTTCATTTTTATAAAAGGAATTTCAGGGCAGGTGGTAGTCTTTTTAAATTTATTCACAAACAATTAACTGCACAAATACTGTCAGCTGCCTATTGGAAGACAGTAGTCTTTTTATTGAAACACAAATAAACTTTTCTGTAATATTTTATGGAATATAAAGAGACTATAATTGTTTGACTTGTTTAACCTTGGCACTGTTAGTTTTTATTAATAAAACGCGCATGGGCATTTTTAACAAGCTCTGTGGTTTTTCTAATTTAGGGTTATTTTAGAACATTTCACTTCCTCTCATCACAAGACCTAGAATTAACTGTCTCAGGATACTGCATCTGCGCTACAGAGGGCCCAGATTTTTTGCTTTTACTTGGTAATTTGTCCTTATAGCTCTTGGGAATTTCCAATGCAAAAAGCAGCATCTTACCATGTGTAGTGTGTTCTGTCACGTCTTCTGCTGTTCCTCAGAGTGTCAGGGTAGTCTTGGTACTCCAGTCCAGCTTCCATGTTTAAAAACGCACCCTTACTGTTCTAACTTTTTGCCCCATAGTCCTCAATCCTGGCTTTCTGTCATACGTTCCCATGCCCTCAGAACAGCTCTTTATATACTTTCTGTATACTTCCACCTTAAACCTTTTTGTTATATCACATCCCCTGCCCTCACCTGAAAGCACAGGTTACTGAACTTGCTCGATCACTCTGCAGGCTGCTGTCAGCGTCAGGATTTGTTGCTTCCACAAACTCCAGGGAGTCACTGCAAAGACAGCTTACAGTCTAATAACTGCTCTGCCTGTGGTAAGGGCTGCTGGATGCATTTAAGCCCTGTGGTAAATATGAAGTGTTACATGTTTTTTCTCTGAGGGGTTATGCCTTGACAAATCTTCTGTGGCAAGGGGATGTGGGTGCTTACTACAGAGCAGTTGACAATACAGTGAAAGTTTTCTAGTTGTATCAAACCTTGTTGTAATAAGAGTGAAGCAAGCAAATTACTGGGAAAACCATCTGTGGGGAGTTAATTGCATGCTTTGTTTCTTACTGAAGATGTCGTTCTTTGCAGTGCTAATGCTAGAGTTAAGGTTCTTGTCACGGTTGAGTCAGCTGACTCAGATTATCTTTGCTGTTGAACGGCAATTTTATCCACAGAGAGAGCGCCTTCCAGTACTGCGAGAGAGTTATTGCAAAGATGGAGTCAGTCCACAGGGGTGCATGGTGGGAGGAGGAGAGGCAACACGCACAAGCTGAAACAAGAGCTTGAACTGGGTTTAGGGAAGAACCTAAAATGGTCAAGCTGTGGAACAGTTTGCCCAGAGAGCTTGTGCTGACTCTTTTCTTAGGGTTTTCAAGACCAGACAGGATAAAAGCCCTGAGCAATGTGGAGTCCCACCTCATGGCTGACCATACTTTGAGCAGGGACTAGAGACAACGTGACGTGCCTTCCAGCCTCAATTACCATATGGATCCCATAAAAGAGAGGAAAAGAAAACAAAAAACATGGTAGAAAAAACCATTTATTGGTATTGTGAACAGACTAACAAGTGGATCATCTGCCTTGCCAGTGTACCAAAGACTCAGCAGAAAAAGAATGGAAGCTCAGCTCATTTTCAAAAGCTGTCAAAAATTACCAAACTCCTATGATGGAAAAGGTAGTTAGATGAGCATGTAGAAGTGAAGACTGTCTTTCTTCAGGATGAGGTTTCTAAGAAGCAGAAATACAGGCGGTGCTGAGAGCAGACTGAAGAAGGGCAGCAACTGACATGCACAGGCGTTTCCATCTTCCAACATTTGGTTACATTGGTAATTCTCATCTGACATGATGATGGTTGTCACCTACCTGCGTCTGCCTCTGACTCAGCTGGAGATGTGCTGTCCCCAGAGAGACATTCAAAATATGCCAGCACTAACATGTGAAATATTAAACAGAGAAAATAATGATTATTGATTCATGGGCGTGCTGTGATAAGGGCAGAATGTCCTGAAGTGGCAGAGAATAGAGCGGTGTTAAAACGGGCAACCCAAGTACTTTATGCTAGGTAGAGGGTGGATCTCTACGTTTCTGATGCTGATATTTAATGAACCTTGAAATAGTGAATTCTTACAGACTGAAATAATACTAGAGTGCCAGTTTTCCAGGTGATGTGAGGAAGTCCTTTCCAAATGTGGTCTACAAAGCCTGACATCAGTACTGAACCTCGTACTAGAAAAACTCTTGAAGGAAACGGTTCAAAGAAGATGAAAAGCCTGGAACGTTGATGTTAAGGACGAAGTACAGAATAGCTCTTACCATACGAATATGGGAGGAGATTACAACTTTCAGCTGATGAAGAAAACGATTGATGTGTTTCAGCATCTTTAAGCTTTTCCTGTTTCATTGCGTTCGGATTTTAAATATGTATGTTACAATAGCAACACATTATGTGTTAAAGGGTTATGAACTGTTTACTGATGAATCAAAAATAGTTTTTATGGCATTATCACTGACTGAACAGCTACATCAAGTAAGATTGTGCTTCTGTTTAATATTTTCTTCAATAGCCCAGAAGAATATTAAAAATATTTTTAAGTGATGCTGGTTAGAAAAGAAGTAAACAATGAAAAGGACAGATCAGTGTGGATTGCTTGGCAAGCAGGGCATGTCCAAAACATGTTATGATTAAACTCCATGTCTTCTGAGCAAAGAATTCAACTATGCTTCTAGGAGGTAAGACAACGTGCTGAAACTGCAGGATCCTAAAAATGATGTGGGTGTCAAGGTGGGCATGAACCGCATATGTCTCCTACGCAGTGTTTTAGGGAATTGGCTGATCTGATTTTGGATGTATAGATAAAATAAATAATGGATTGGAAAGTGCTGTTATGTCCAAACGCATACGGTGAGACAATAGTGAGCAGCTGCGTACTTGTCAGCATCACCATTTAAGAAGGGTATTGCAAAAATTAGGAACCATTCAGGAAAAAGCGCTTCCCCCAGGTACTTGATGCCTAAGGTCAAGATCTCTCAGTAAAAGATTTAAGGAACTCTATTTTAATTCAAAAAGAAAAAAAAAAAAAAAAAGGAAACTATTGGATTTATGTGAGGTCACACAAAAAGATACCATTTAAAAAGGCTAATCAAGATCAGACAGAAAAGTGACACGAGATTGAAGGACTGGGACTTGAAATCAGAATAATTAGAATTAGTTATCTATTTGATAAAGATCCTAATAAACCCCTGGAACATATTTTGATTGGAATGATAGAATTCCCACATTGGTAACAGTAGGACTACACATAAATACACACGTTAATGATGAAGCACGTTATCCGAAGTGTCTCTCCAGAATTGGGTTCTTATTTTAGACCCAGTGCGAGAGAAGTAGTGGAAACCTAAAAAAGGGTATTTTCGGCTCAATTTCTGCTCTTAACATAATGAGAGGTGCCATGTGTGCATTGTTTTCTCTGACACCAAGAAAAAGAAAGAGAGGAAAAGTGAACAGTCTTTGTCCTCGGTGAGAGTTTTTCAAATGAAATTGAGGAAAAGGACACTTGTTCTTTCATGCACGTTTTAATTTTACATTAAATGAGATAATCTTGTTTGAGCTTGAACTTTAGTATCTGAAAGAGGTGAAGCCTGTGAAGGGGGTATATGTGCAAAGCATGAAATATTTTTTGCAAGCATTACAGATGCAGCTGTTACTCTCCATCCAATTACAGAAAGTAGCGTGTGGTTAGACAGCTGTATTTGCCACAGAATCAGTTGCTGCCTGGCGTTTATTACAGGTAAAAGATTAAAAACAGTTGTATGAAATGATGGGAGGGATTCCCAAGTGCAATAGCAATGACATCATGTGATACCATTAAGCAAAGACTTAATATGTAATACTTGAAAATTTTGCAAGGTAGAGGGCAAATGTTTTAAACTTACTGTAGTCCCGTAGTCGTAGCACAAAATCCTTTAAGCATCAAGGAGCTTGTATTCACTGTGCACTCTTAATTTTAATACGTGATTTTTAGTAATAGACACTAGGACTTTACGCTTCAATTACTGGCTTTACCAGTTGCATGAATATTCATAAGAATAGATCGAAGTGTTGAGAGGAAGATACATCTCAAAGAAACTGCCCTGTTTCTGTCCTTTCTGCACTGAGCTTCGAGAGAGATTTAGACAACGCCTTAAAGGGACAAGTCTGGAAACTAAAATGTGTTGGATATAAAAAATCATGGAGTCAGTGAGACTAGTTTCATGGCACATTATTATCCTCCTTATGCCTCTTCTCGCAGATAGCCTGCCTGTTGCACAGCCGGTCAGAATAACGACTGGCAGTCTGGTGCCGGCTGCCCCCCCAGCGTCTCCTCTGGTGGCACCTGCCGGCCAGGGGCCCGGCCTTGCTGTCAGGCGGCCCCGGCTCCTCAGCATCCCGCTAAACTCAGGAGTTTGGGTTTACTGGTGTTTACTTCTTAAATGCGCTGTTTCAGTTTCCTAACCAAAAACCCATGTAGCCTGATAGTTTTATCCCATTTATATTGTTTGCTCCAATCAAATATCTCGAATGTTGCAACTGAATTTGTGTGTATTATCTGTATCTTCTTGTGTGTGTGTGTGTGTGTATATCTCAAGAAATTGGAGACTTGCAAGGAGTGTTTAAAAGACTGATAAACAAGGCCAGTTTTAAACTTAAAACTATTAAATTAACAACTCGCTTTGTGCTAATTAGATCTTGCAAGTTATTAATTATTATCACTTTATATAGACCACTGTTGTCGATAACACTTGTACACCACATTGTTTGTGACTGTACGGTAGCATGGAGCTGCTAGCACTGATGGCCGAGGTCCTCGTTAGTCTCCAAGGTGAAGGCCATCAGGCTGGAGAGCTCTTCCACCAGAGGAAGTGTCAGTCTTCACTTCTCCCCTGTCATTGCTGGTATTTTATGTGTCTTGCCCCACTGCCTGAAGGGGGATTTCAGCTGCTCCTTAACTTGGTTTTGCTTCTGCCAGTCATCCCTTTTGTGCCTTGGGCAGGATGCCCTGTCCGTTTTCCTTCCCCTGTGCTTATTTTGGTATTTGTCTTGTAACCCTTCTTGCTTGGCTGTCTCTGAAGTGCAGCTGTGCAAGCCTGGTCTTGGCTGTTCGGATGGTTACATTGCTCGCTACAGGAAACACTTGCACGTAGCGTTGGGCTGCACCGTCACAGTATTACCAAATATTTGCATGCTGGTTGTTCTGCTATTTAAGTGTGCTTATATTTGGGTTCCAGGCAAGCTTATACTAACTATACCCAGATTAATACACTTAGAGCTTTCACAGAACTTTTCTACTTCAGCTATAGTAGCCACAAACTGTGCTCTGTGCTATTATTATTTGTAATTCCAGTAAAGAAAGAGTAATCTCAGATGGCTAAAAGTTCAAGAGAAATTAAATTCAGGGTGACCATCTTTGTGCTGAAAGAACCAGATCTGGTGGACCTGCATACCCTTTTTTTTGACCTCAGAACTCATCGTCCTTTGGTCAACACAAGGACGCTTCAGTCTTGCCGTTCAGTGTATTTATCGCATCAGAGGTCTTTTTATAAAGCCAGTCTAGGCTGTCATTCTGAGGCTGTGGCTGTGCAGACACCCAGTTTGTGGGAAATTTGTTCAGCATCTTCCTACGTTGTGATGTAGCGTGAACTAAAATGTGAGTTTGTGATACTGATACTGCATCGCCGGATTCAAACATGCACGTTGTAAATGCTAAATCAGATACAGTCACGCAGAGAACCTGCCTATGTTAGAGACACCAAGGGAAGAGTTCTCCGTTTTCTTGGAAATATTTAAATGTTCTGTTTGTAGACAACCTTGAATTAATTTTGAGCATGAATTGCTATCTTGTTATAAAAAATATTTTATTATTTCAATGTTTTTCATATTATTTTGGAAAGATGCCCAGAGGGAGACCTGTGTTCCAACAAGGACATAAAATTTATTTTAATTCGGTCTTTTAGAAGAGAGACAAAGTCTCGCTGTAAAAACTGAAACAGGAAAGACCAGGGGAAAGGAAACTTCTTGTATGAGGATGCATTTTCTTACTGGTTCTGAAATGCAGGTGCCTAATTTTTCCAAGAAAGGCTCAAAATACCAGTTGCGGTTTTGAAGGGGAAATATTCCCCTCCAGCCGTATTCTTTCTGCACGCTGGCTGTCTGAGTGTCACTGTAGTAAAGGACGTTGAGCTGTCACATCTTCCCACTTTCTAAAATGTCCAGGCAGTGAGGGTGTTAAAATGATTTCTTCCCTTGAATATCTTTTTTCTGTGCAATGTTATTCTCTGGCTGAAGCATCCTGGACTTCATCTGACATAAACATACTACACAGACATTGCAAGCCTGTGTATTTGTATCATATGTGGTAGCGTTAAACTTCTCAAATTTCAGGTTGACTGAACGATTTAGTGTTACTTCATTCTCCTGCAGATCATTCCAAGTAACCCAAAACTCATCACTACAACACAGGCCTATTCTACTGGAGGAAAACTCCCAACAGTTAAATGAGCACAGTTCTCCCAGTGTAACTGGATGTTAACAGTCTTACCAGTCATTTTCATGAAGGTATACACATACGGAAGTTGTAAATAAAATACAATAAAATCTGTAAGCTAGAGGACAGATTTCAAGTTCACTTCTTTTGCAGTCATTGATCTGTCAGCTAAAAAAAGCTGATTTGGCTGCCTAATACAAATAAACAAACACACTGGGATACAGATAATTTTAATATACTTTTATAGTTCATACATCCTGTAAAAGAGAGATTGAGAATTATATTACCTGCTGGTATTTGAAAGTATTGGTTTCTTTTTCTAGCTATCTAATTTTTACTCAGTATCCAAGATTTAGTATCATGCATCAATTATATATTATGGTTTGGAAAGTGACTGAAAATGATGTTTTGATCCTATACTTATTTTTTTTGAAGGCACAGCTATTCAGTTTAGAGGAAACTGGTTTTGTACAAATATTTGCATGAAGGCAGCAGCATACCTTAGCCTTGGAATAGTAAGCTATGTACATTGAGATAATCCCTGTCTCCTTCATACACTGAGAGTGGTATCTTGATGTTTAGCTATATGGGTCATCTTTCAGTGGAAAATGTCTCTTTGCACTGTAATTTGCATAAATTTGTATGGAAATCATAGTGAGAAAATAAATACAAATGAGTGTGACAGTAGGTAAATCAGTCTTAGCACGTGTATTCCCAAAGCGTCTCTGTTGCTGCTCAGTCTTCTATTTTCAATTTAAATTCCACTTTTCCTTCATACGGATCATGAACATTATCAAAGGTAATTCCAGCTCCAATGATTTTGCACACGATTTTAAGTTCTACGTTCCTGGTAATGTTGAGAAATTTCACAGCTACCAGTGGGTTGCTGTAGCTGGGCTAGGGGGAAAGAAGAAAAGCACTTTCATTTCATGCAACCAATTTAAAAATAAAGTCTTAAAATTAGCCTTCTCTCCAGTTCTGGGAAGATTGCAGAGGTGCTCCACACGCTTCATCTCATAGAAAGATATAGAAGAAAAACGATACCGAGCTACGTGAGCACCCACCTGTGACTTTTTTCCATAGTAGGGGAAGTAGTGCAGGTTGAAGGTACCGTTGGCGGGGTAGTAGTCCACCTCCAGCGGGCGAGGCTCGTTGCCCTGCGCGTAAAGCAAGAAAGCGGCTTCGTTGGCTGGGCGGTCGTCAGCCAGCGCGGGGCAAGCATTTTACTGCTGCTAAAAGCTGCGCAGCGTGTGTTAGAACTCAAGTTCAGCAGTCTTGTTTAGCACCGGTCTTATTTTTCGAACAAAAGTGGAAATCTCCCGCTGTTACTATTGCCAAGAGAAACAGGCAAGTGTTCTTTCATGGCAGCTGTGAATTCAGTGCGTGGAGACCTGCTGAAATGTGCAGAGAGCCTGAAGGGGCTGCTCTGAGGCGTGAACTGCACTGGTGGGGGCTGAAAGCAAATAGCAAATGTTCTCTGCAGCACGGAAAAACAATTCTTCGGGTTGTTTAAAACAAAGCGAACATTTTTTTTGTTGTTCTTAGGGTGTCTGGTGCTGCAAGAAATTGCGCAGGACTGAGAGTATTTCCAGTATTTGGCCAGAATGATCTAATCTGCAGAGCTGCAGGGTAATCTTTCTGGTGGCAGCTGCACTTCACTTGCTAGCAGAGCTGCAGTACTTGAATTTTTTGAGGCTCAGACCTCACGCACTTACCACATACGTACAGTCCACCCTCGGTGCAGTGCCATTGCCAGGGAAAAACTTGATAATCTGAAACAGAAAACACATTTGGTCATCTTGGAAATTGTGTTGACATAAAAAGAAGCAAACGATTAACTGAGCTTCAGAGGATGCTTAACGTGTTTCTGCGTAAGGCACTGTCAGATCATCTCATCTCATGTACCTCGGTGAAAAGCCGTGTTGTGGCTGGATGCTTAGGCAGCAGGACTCCGTGCTGCCCCGGACGGGCACTGCCGACGGGCTCCAGCCTGGCCAGGGCAGGCACCTCCAGCAGGCCCAGCGCACTTACCCGCACGCACCACTTGTTCTTGCTGATGCCCAGGCAGCCGGGAGCCTCTGCAAACAGCCGATTGCTGGGCAACAAAGGGAAAGCTGAATCTCTGGGAATGAATCTATAGCTGAACCTGGGAGTCTGTGCTTTTCATCTTACACCTCGTTAGAAAACCTTGGCTTCGGCAGAAACCCTTGGGCCCATTTGATCCTACGACAACAGTGGGGCCACATCCTGTAGCAGCAAAGGCGAAAGGAGGTGAGGCCACCCGGGCACTACCCATGCGCATTTCCCCTGCCAGGGGTGGTGCGCAGCCGTGCTGAAGGAGGCAAAGGCGTTTTGGGGGAAAGCCTGCCTTTCACCTGCCAAGATCAGGGGCACAGCTCTCCTCTCACCGTTACATCTCACACGGATTCCTGAAAACGCCTAGGGTGCAAGCCAAACCAATAATCAAGTGTTTATCAGGAACTGGAGGAAAATTTGAGCTCTTCACTTTCTACCGCAATTGATCTAGAAGGCTCAATTTCATCTGAAAACAAAAATAAAATGCTTATGCCTTTGTCTACATCCTGAAAAAAATAAAAGAAGCATAGGAGTTTCCCTTTTTGCTCTCAAAAAAACACGTGTTGGTGGTTTTCACTGCAAAAAAAAATCCACCAGGTCTGAATTACATGTTCCGCTGAAGTTTTTCTTTGCAGCCTGGAGAAATGAGGTGTGCAAGTATCACCCCTCTGAAACCGCTTCAGTCGCTGTCACACCCTAACGCCTTAGCTGAAGGCACAGGGCTGCGGTATTGCAGAACGAAACTGCTTTACATACCAGTTCATCGGATGAGAGCGCTACGGAGATCCTGACAAAACTAAACAAAAGCCAAAGCTTGAGAGAGTCAGTTCAGAGATCGCTTTACCCTGCGTTACTTTCCTAGGGGTGATGACGGAGTTTCGCTATCCCTCTAGTAACTCCGGAGGTCTCTCGGGAAAAGCACAGGGATTTGTCTCCCAGCGCAAAGCAGAGATCAGAGCCCGGGGCAGCAGGCGACGTCGCAGCTACCCAGAGGAGGAGACTGGAGCTGTCAGGGTCTTTTTTGGTGAATTCTTTCCTGCTCATCACCTGAGTTTGTACTTACCCTGTTCATTTTTATAATAAAACAGGGTTTTCCTTCTGGAAATCCAAAAGTGGGATCTGTGATGCCGGAGCAGTTTTGCAGCATATCTGAGGTAAATTTGCAGGACAGTTTTGTGTTGTTCGGGCCATCAAAGGTGTCCTGAATGAAGTATGTGTCACTGGTGCAGTTGATGTTCAGGTGCTGAGCAGCTGGCGTATATGCTAGAAGGAAGAAGAATTCCCCTCTGAAGTTTTTCTTACATAAATTATACATCCCAATATCAGGCTGGAGGTTATATCATGGGAAACTGTACTTCAAGTGAAGTTGGGAATAGAAGGAAGGAGGAAAGTTTAAATTGTTGGGTCTTGGGGTTTTTTTAAGACTACTTAGGCAAAGCAAAAAGAAGAGATCAAATTGAGTTAAGGCTGGCAATTTGTGTTGATAGCTCCACGTGAAGTCCATTTCAAATATAATTTTTCTCAATGTGCGTATGAAAACCAGAAATACGATATTAAGGTTCACAAGGAATATAAACACGTTAAGATATGAACAAGCAAATAGAGCACCTAACCTGCTTTGACTATACTCTCCAATGACACTATGCAACGGCTTCACGAGACTTATTATGGCACTTTGGTATCTGTAGTCACAGACAATATTAGATTAATTTAGATGAGGCTAGTTTTTAAGACCTTTTTTTAGCCTCTTCCTTCCAACTTTCTATTAGCCTATCTTAAGGCTATTCAGGATTGAAAAAAAAGTAAAAGCTCTGAAGCAGCAACTAAAAGCTCTGCTTTAATAGACGAATTTATATATGTTTGATTTATAGATCCATGAGGTGATTTACTCGTCCATTTCAGAAGATCCATTTTCCACTCAAAATCTCTGACTTCAGAAGGACAAATAGAAAATGGAAACACTGACTTAAGGTCCTCAGACCTAATAAGGGAGATACGACAGCACGTTTCTTCAATTTTAGGCAGGAAACCTCATTTTTACCTGTCAGAAAAGTCTGAAGAGTTGTCACTAAACCTTCCCAGGTTTTGTTGTCGGATACGTTGTAATAAATTTGTAGTCCTCTATCGCCGTAAACGTCGGGTCGTAACGTTACACCTTCATGGGAGAAGAAAAGGGAAGGCAAAGCAGAGGAGAGGTGCCAGGCACGGATTGGTTTATTTTAATTGACCATAGTGATTACGCTGCATCAAGACTCGTTGCTGTAAGTGGAGGAGATCCCCAGGTTTTGCTGGGGAGGATTTAACCATGTACAGAAACCGTCTCAGCTCTGAATTGTTCAACCGAAAACCTAAAGCCTCTGCTACTGCTGAACTCCTCTTTTGTGTATATCCATGCCGTTATCAGAACAGCTTGCAAAATCATTCCAGCAGTTGCACTGGATTTCCCCAGGACTTGTTAAAAATAACAGTTACAATAGTCATGTCAGGTTAAAGAAACAGACTGTACTGCAGTGGGAGAAACAGCTTTTGGAAGAGCCACACTAAATATGTTACAGGAATTATTTTGGCAGCAAACACCAAACTTACTGAGTATTGGGAAAGGAAAGTTCAAAATTCAGCAGCAGGCAGACAGAATATTTTTTAGGGCTACAGCTTCGAAAAAGTAATGTTTTCCTCCCCATTGTAACAACAAGCCATTAGGGGGATGAAATTTTAGCAGTAGGCGCTGATGATCTCTCGCTGATACTGTCTTGTCCCTCCCCAGTCTCACTTCATGTCCCACAGATCTTTATTTCTAATCCCATGTGTCTTTGCCTGCTTCATTTTTACTTGCTTGGCCACTGGCACAGCACAGCCCAGCAGGGAGGGATTCCTGCTCTCCCAGGGACTTCCCATGCTGCTGGCAAGTGTGGAGATACCCACCCCAGCCTGCTCACCCCAGCACCCCTCCGTCTTGCCGGGCACCCCAAAACCCTCCGGGGTGCTTGAGGGGCTGGAGCAGAAGCCAGGGTTTCCCCAGGGCGTGACCCCTGCCCATGGGGAGAGGAGGTGCATATTTACGTTTATATATTTATATATGTATTTATATATATACGAAATATATAAATATACAAAGATGGATAAATTAAATAAATATGCCTTTTTTATTTTTAAATCTAAAAGTGTTTTCAGGCAGAGGTTAACCTTTTCAGGGATCTTTTGGGAATAATCAACCTGATTTATTCTATATTTGTCTCCCCTCGTGCTGGGCTCTACTGATGCCTCAGCCCAGCCCAGCCCCACGCAGTTTAACTCCCTTCCGGTCAGCAGCTGCCCGGACCGTGGCAGTACCTGGGGATTTCAGCTGGTCTTGGTAATCCGGCTCGTACGGATTCACCGTCTGCATTAAAGAATAAATGGAGAGTGCGAACAGCCCCGACATCACCACATAGAAAGCCAGGTAGTACAGGCTGATCCACACTGTGGAAAAAAATTAGGGCAAAATCTCATTTTTCGAGCAAGGCAGTGTAGTGATCCCCCTGCAGCCAGGACTGTCCCAGCAGCAGCTGCCATCTCCTTTCTGCCCTTGGCCCCAGGAGGGTTTTCCCTGCAAAGGAACAGGTGTTTTGGATCTTTTTCTGTACACTCAAAAGAATGTTCTGCTAGAAAAATTTGGCTGTAGATTTGTTCAGTTTTACAAGGATTTTTGAAGTAGTTCATGCTTGGCTCAGGTTATTTAAAGCTGAAAAGATTGTGTGGCTTCTTGAAGTCACATTGTGTATTAAGACCATTTATCTACTTCTTACACATGGACAAAGCGACACAGCCGAGGCTGTTTCTGCGACAAAACGAAGTTGCTCCTTGTGTTATTTGGATGGCAGATGTCAGTGTTTCAGTTGTGTTGACTTTAGACCCCTATCACCTTGCTGCCTTTTACATCTGAAATCACCTTCAGCAAAATGTGTCTCCTCGCTCTTTTCTTCTGGTGTGAGGCGCAAAATGACGCCGTGTTTCTGTCCGTATGTGCATAACTTGTCTGGCCAGTGGCCGGTGCCCCGCAAGCAGCTGGTGGTTATTTTGGGAGGCCCGTCAGAAACCGCTCCCAGTATTCACCAGCACCTCACAGCACCTTCTTCTCTCCAAACTGGAAATGATCACATTTCGGTTTCATTTTCTGTAAAATTCTGGTTTTAAGAATGGCTGCCAAGCTACATTCACGGGCTGTACGGCAGAAAAAAAATCACCTGGAAACTTGAAGCTACTCTTACGGTCTGTGGGAAGAGCATGGCCAGCGCTGCCCTTCCCGGAACGCAGGTCAGAAAACACATCGTCATTGTAGACAGAAGTCTGCATTAGCATGCAGTGATAAGAGAGAAGATCTACTGAGCAGACAATAATTTCAAAAGGAATTTTGGAAAAGCAAAACACCTTTCCAGAGAATTGGACAAAACCCACCAAATCAGCAAAATTCTCCATACACCAGAACCCCATATAGCCAGCAATGTCAGAACCACACCGTAATCATGGCCCTTAGCTATTAATAATTGAACTGTCAATCTGATAAGTTTTGTCCTTTTGAAGTATTTGGTCCAAACCCAGTTTAAAGTTTTCCTACATTTGCAGGGACTGCTTGAATCAACGTTTCGATCTGATGGATTCAGCTTACAGGGGCACCCTGCAAGTGGCTCAGAAGCGTATATGGGAACTGATGTCTTCACCTATGACAACGCATCTACCACCACATTATGTCCCATTCGTTAGGATGACACCCCACCCAAGATTTTTAAGCATACCAGAAGGAAGAGAAGACTCTTACGTGTGAAAACCTACCCCAGTTAATTAAGGTCCTTCCCATGAAGAGCTTTGTTTCTGGGTTCCAGACGAAACGACGGAAATTTTCCATACGTTCGCTGCAGGTCTTTTTTTCATTTAAAGTTGCCATTTTCTCACAAAATTTCCCCAAAACACGTCCTTCTCAGAAACTAAGAAATTCAGCCGGCGCCCAAACGGTCACCCAGGAAAAAGACTTTGGTTTTTATACCTACTTCTCCGCTGAAGGTCACCGAGATTACTTCCTATACCAATGAAAGCCCCTGCTCACCATTATCAACCTGCAGCAGATACAATTCTTTATAAAGGGTGTTGATATTGCTGGTGCTGAGGCTGGCAAGGAAAAGTGAGTTCCTATCAAACGCCCTTCTCCTTTCTCTTGACTGCCTTAGCAGATCAGCAGAGTTACGCATTTTGCTGAGCGCCCGTAGGGCTTGCGATAGACTCGGTGCGATAGCTCTTATCGGAGCAGATAAAGCGAAGGAGAACTTGTTTCTCTCTGGATTTGCTTTTCTCTTTTTTTTTTTTTTCCCAATTAACCTGCAAAGAGTGGATATAATTCTCCCACTGTAACCTGTAGCCGTCTGTTGGGATGTAGGGGATTGCAGGGGGAGTGAGTCAGGGAAAAGCACCATTTCCCAGAGCGCTTGCCATGTTGCGCAGCTGGGGAAATTAGGATTGACGTTTTCCTGATTTCTGTGGGGAACATTTCTAGGTGATCTCTGACGATGCTAACTAAGCTTCAGAGGGTATCCCCACCTTGTTTGCTGCTGTCTCTGCCTGCCTCGCACACCACTGGAAAAGCCAGAAGAAAGACTGGAGAGAGCAAAAGAAAAAAATGCTATGTAATGAAATTTTTGCCATACAGGTGTATGACAAGGCAGAGCAGAGAACACGCAGGTGACATAGAATCATAGAATCATTAAGGCTGGAAAAGACCTCGAAGATCATGAAGTCCAACCATCCACCCATCACCACCATGCCTGCTAAACCATGTCCCGAAGTGCCACATTTACATGTTTTTTGAACACTTCCAGGGATGGGGACTCCACCACTTCCCTGGATATTTAATTACCTTTTCTATCTGCTTTAAACTAAACGCAGTGGCGTATCCAGAGGCAGACGCCAGCCCTGAGCTCGCTCTGTGCACAGAGGAGCAGGGCTGAAAAGTGTCCCCAGCAGCTCCCCGCAGACGGAGAAGCAAAGGGTGCACGGCGAGTGGCAGAGCCGAGGGGCTCTCCCACCGCCCCCGCTGCAAGGGCAGCTTGGGTTTTAGAAAGCCCTACCAGGCACTCTGGTGTCCTTGCTGGCTGGGCAAGTTGTTCCCTAATGCTCTTAATCTTTTATTGAACCCCAGTAATGTCAAACCCCCAAGTCATCCAGTGAATTCAGCAGGACCAGCTCCTTTTAACTAGGTATGTTGGCATGCCCCACCTTTCACCCACTTCACAGGACATGTCGTGTGGGCAAAGTCTTTAAAATGGGCACATATATAAGGCTAGCTGAGAGGCTTTGGGATATTTGGACACGGAGACAGCTGTGACTGAGCCTGTCTGCTGGACTAATGCGCCAGGGTTATTCTGTCAGCTAAATAATGCGGAGTTTCTGAACACAGAGAGAGATTTATTGTGCTTTGCTGCCTCAGATCAGGCAGTGCAATAGTTTAGCATCATAGCCACCAATTTGGGGCATAAAAGAAAAATAAGATTTACGGACATTTGACCAATTTGTATTTCCCATAGAAAGGAGAGAGGGTGATCAAAAAGGTGCTTTCTGTCATTACACCATGAGCCGACTGATATTCAGGACAAACGTGGTGGGGGTTTTTTAAGGTTAAAATAAGACAAGGAGATTGGACAGCAGCCTGAAAATGATGAAAATTAAACAGCTGCCCAGAGGTTAACAGGCTTGTGGAGGCTCCCTCATAGCAATTTCCGAAATGAGAGCAGAGGAGTGAAGAGGTTAGGGGGAAAAGCAGGGAGGGAAGCAACAGGTCTTCAGCAGGATCTAACCTTTCCTGTATTGAGCAGGAGCCCCTGAGGTGGATCTGAAGGCGAGGAGAGCTGGGCTAGGTGAGATGCAGAGTTGGAAGCTTTGTGAAGAAATAGCACTTTCTGCACTGCTTGCAGAAAGGTGATAATTTAACAGTACATGGACTTCAGGAGGCAAATAAATCTAAACAACAAGTTAATTATTGATGAGGAAATTAAATCCCAAATTATGTTCAAAAGGATAATGTTGTTACTTCTGTTTTCACACGGTGAAGACGATATCGATACCAGCAGGGTGCAAGTGTCTGCGCAGGAGGTGAACTGGAGCCTCTCAAAACTGAGGAGTTTGCACTCTAACGAAACGGAGTCCAAGGATTTCGTGTGCTCTTCTCTCTCGCGTTTCATCCCGTCTGTTCCCATCTATTGCTGGCCGGGGAACCTATAAAATTCTGCCGAGCTCAGCACAACTCGCCCAGATGTGGCCACTCAGCTGGAGGGAGAGGGCCAAACCAGGAGGGCAGAGCCACGTGCGGGAGGGTGAGGGAGGCACGGGGCAGCTCCACAGGACCGTGCGGGCAGTGGGAGAGCATCACTGTCTCCTGCTTTCATCCCAATGGGGGCAAAGAAATCTGTCAGGATCTGCGTATTACAGAACAGGCAGGAAAAGGGTGGTTGAAGGAAAGGAAAGCCAGATTTCAAATGGAGGGGGAGGGCCCGGCCGCTTGTAACGCTGCCTGGAACCTGTACGTTTTCTGCTAACCTAGATTCAGCAGTGCAAGCCACACCAAGAAAGAGTAGGGAAGCTAAATGATTTAACTGGGTGGTTTAAATTAAATGTCCTTATTTCTAAACTAGGGTGAGTAAAGTTCAGTGAAAATTGAAAATGCACCAAATTAACAGCAGTATCTACAACAAAAGGTGGAACAATATTACAGATGGAAATCTGAGTAGAAGCTCCAAAAATACAAATTAGATAAATGCATAAACCACATTAATATAAAAGCATAAATAGAATTAGTATATTTTTATTATATCCTTATTGTATAATAAGCTATGTACGTAATTTCAAGTGATGCAGAAATTAAATATATTAGAACCAATAAATTACAAAAATGCATTTACATAAAAAACAGAATTAAGAAAAACAAAGTCATATAACATTGGGCAGTTATAATAAGATATTTTTTCTCTCAGATTTCTCCTACCGTATAGGAAATTTTTAATGAAAATGTCAGTTATTTGTCAGTGAAAAATGAAAGACAGCAATATTTGGAGAGTGATCCATCAGTAGACCTGAGCTGAGGACCTTGCTTTATTGAAGAGATCACCGGTCTTGAGCCAGCACTGGAACTGAAGACAAGGCTTGCTTGTGGGAGAGCTGCCGCCTGTGCCACCAGCCAGCTGTGTGTGGCCTGGTGCGTGTCAATAGGCGCTGCCTATCTAACACTAGACGGATAACTGCAGAAACAATTTTCATTAAAAACTTCAATTTTACTTGCATGATCTCTAAACATGATTAAAGACATGGGACTGGTTAGAAAACAAGTGACTACTCATGAAGTACGAAACTCCTCTTGGAAGCTACTTCTAGCACATGAAAGAGAGGAGGGTGGTTGGGGTTTACGAGGGGCGTGCCGTGCCCACCGGGCTGGTTGTTTCCCCGTGTGAGATGTGCAGGCTGGTGGGTTAAAGCAGTGGCTTTCCAACCTGACATCACCCGACCTGACGTCAGTGGAGCCTGTGATGCAGCAGCCAGACAGGGAGCTGCGTGTCGGCTCCAGGCAGACCGGGGGGATGGACAGACAGCACCTGGGAAGCTGGGACCACAGCGTGGTGGGTTCTTCGCCTTCGTCCAGACTCACTGGGCCACAGCCAGAGCCCTGTGTCTGGGGCTTGCTCAGCGGCAGGGGAGGGACCTGACTGCTGCCTTCAGTGGCCTGAAGGGAGGTTCTAGAGCCAAGCTCACCTCTGAGGAGCATAGCAAAAGGACAAGAGGCAACAAATGCAAGTGGCAGCAAAGGAAACTCCTGCAAGCTAAGAGGAGAAGGCTTTTCTCCATGAGTGTGGTCACCGCAGGAACGGGAGCCCCCAGAGGCAGTGCAGTCTCCATCCTCAGAGACTAAATCCCAACAAGGTGCAACCCCATGCAACCTGCTGTACCCCTGGGGCTGGCCCTGCCTTGGGATGGCGTTGGACTAGGGGACCACCAAAGGTCCCTTCCTGCACAGACCACCCTGCGATCCTAATGTATTCTTAATTAGCAGGAGGCAAATGAGGAGAGGACAAGTAACACTGAAAACCTGTGATACTGTTGTTATATGACAACACTTTCCATTTCTGTATTTGTCACTTCCAGGTCTGTTGGTGGAATTAATGAAAATGAGTGCACACTCTGCTGTCCTCAGTGTCACGGGAGTGACCTGATGTTGGAGGTCCTACAGCCCTGGTTGGAAAGGACAGAGAACCCCTGCGACAGCGCCGAGTAGTTCTGCTCTGCTTTCCCCAAGAGCTCTCCGACGGCACCAGCTCGGCATAGCAGCAGGTGCCAAAGCCTTGGTGGCTGCCCCGCATCACACCCATTGAACCCCACCAATCACTCATGCACCACCACCGAAACCCACACAGGCGTCGTTCTCCTTTCCTCCCCGTGCAGAGCTGCCGGCAGACCATGGAGAAGAATTGGTTTTCCACGTGTGGTTTGTGACCCCTGAGGTCTCTGTATGAATGTCCTCCCACCGCTGTGGGAGAGGTAATTCAGAAAAACAGGCCCTGTGCCCGTGAGCACGTGTTCTCTGCACAGGGATGAACTCTGCTGAAAAATGCTTAGAAAAAGCCAAACCTCACAGGTTTCGAAGGCGGCACATAAGGGGTAGAGCACATCTTATTGTAGTCCTATAAGCACCATACTTGCCTATCAGTAAGTGCTGATGTTTCTATTTCTTCATTTTCTTCTGCAGTTTTAACTGAGAATACAAAAATTGAATATTTTATTCCAGGCTGCTTCATCCAAATGAGAAGACTTTTCTGTCTTTTCAGTTTGATGTCTGATCAGGACAAATCGCTTGCTTTTGGTTCAGGATGGATTCATCGGTACCTGCTTGCTCTGAGAGGCTCCCTCAGAGGTAGCAAAGCCCTCCCCTGCTTCCAAGCCCCTCTGCTCAGCCCTTGGGAGCAGGGCTATGCCAAGCCTCGACACAGCAGTGGGGCTGCACGTGGGGACGGGGGTTTCCTCGGCAGACACCGCATTGCCCGGCCAGGGTGCCCATCCCATGACCTTGGCCACGGCAGAAGAGGTGCTCGAGCGTGAACCCCCAGGTGATGTGACAGGAGAGGCTAACCCGGCCTGACACCGAACTGACCCAAAATGGAATGTTTTAAAATTTCAGGAATTTTTTATTCTTGGGATATTTTGACATTTCAACCTTTCCTCCTGCCAGGTCTGGTGAAAGGCTGCAAACCACCTCCCAGTCTCCCAGCTGTTGCTACCACAGGGACTGCGCTCCCGCTTCTGCCCTCCCACCCCATCTTCTCTATTTTCTTGCCCCTCTCACAGCTCCTCCTGCCTCAGCAGGTGGGTTTGCTCCTTCTGGGAGGTGAGTCCATCAGGGGCACTGTGCCCGTGTCCCCTCGCTTGTGTGCTTGTGTACGTGCAGGCGTGTGACAGCCATACGCCATCACAGCTCTTCTTCCGTACCCACAGTGGTTCACTGAATCAGGAGACTCTGGTGCAGACTTTGCATGAATTTGAATGTGTTTTGAAGCATTCTTCTGAAGAGTAGCGCTGCTTTTGTAAAGCTTCTCTTACTGCTTGTGTTGTAGGTGAAGGGAAGACTTGAAATTCCTTTCAGGCAGGGGCTGCCCCAGTGGAAGGAAGCCATACCATCTTTCTGTGGCAGCTTGACCTCGGAATTGAAAAGTATAAAATTTCCAGGGTTATGTTTATTAAATAGCTTGCCTTAAAAAACAACAAAACAAGACCAGCAAAAACCAGTGTATGTAATTCACGCAATAAAGGTAGAATTGGATGACAGGACTCCAGGAGTGCAGCCACTGCAAAAGAAACGTTGCAACAAGCCCGGTCACCCACATGGCTCAGTCCCAGCCGGGGTGGGCACCATCCTGGACAGCTCTGGCTGCTGGATGGGTATGGGGATGCTGAGTGCTGGGGCTGACCTCAGAAGTAGTGTGGGCATCTCTCTTTGACCCAGGGGGCTTGCATCCCTCATGCCCTGGCATTGCACCACTGGGCACACAACAGGTCCCCTCTGCTTCATGCCACAAAAGCCCCCCCAACACGCTGCCTGCAGCACAGCCCTACCCTCTTCTAAGACTTAGACCTGGAAAAGTATGCAAAAATATTGATTATGCCTTTGGTGGGGCCAAAGAGGCACCATGAGGGGCTCGGAGGGGACCCAGGACCATGTGCTGCATGCTGTGGATGCAGGCAGCCTGCTCCCGAGCCAGGCACAGCCATGTCACCTTCACAGGCTCATCCTCCTGCCCTCTTCTGCTTTGCAGCAGCAGAGACCATGATTAGAGCAGAGCCAAGGAGAGCTGCACCTCCTCACATGCATGAGTGCCGAGTGTAGACATTTCCCATCGGGAGCCAGGGGTTCTCCACCTCCCATCAAACAAATTGACTCAGAACTTGGTGTTTCACCTGCAAGGCTGGAGGAAAAGTTTGGGATGAAAGGAGCAAAGATTTGTAATGACAGATTTTCCTCTGGCTTTATTCTGAACAAAGAGTGAAATCTGGCTGCACGGAGTTGAAGCTGAGTCCTTGATGCCTTGATTTACTCACTAAATTGCACAGGAGGCCAGAGGAATCTCCCTCTGCTTGTCTCCTGCCACGTGAGGTGGACAAAACACTGGAGATGGAAAGCAGTGAGCAGAGGGCACTGATGCCTGCGTGTGGGGATGCAGCAAACGCAGAGGGCAAGTGGAGTGAGAAACCTGCTGGAAGAGCGGGAGGGGGAAGCGCTGGTGCCCAGAGCTGAAATCAGAGGTCCTGTGACCTGACAGCTGCGTGGGACTGCTGAGCCATTGACACAACCCCTGTGCAGCTCTAAAAAATACGGGATTCTCGTGAAAAGTTGGTGTGTGCGAGTGAAAACAAGCATTGCCTGTCTGAAGAAGTTTACCAAGGTAGGACGGAGTGATGACTGCTCTGTGGGCTCTGCTGAAAGGCTCCTGGCTCTCAGGTCCCTCAGCCCAGAGCCTTTTGTCGTGTTTCATGTCCCCAGCTCTGCCTCAGCGGGGACTGCTGTTTGCCGTCCCTGGCTGGTATTTAACGCCTGCCTCGGCAACCTTGGGCTGGCCGCTGAGGGAAGGATGGCCAAGGGAGAAGGTCTTGCAGAAGTGTGGGCATGGCACAAGGCTGGAGGAGAGCCCATGGCCCGGCTTCCCCTGCCAGGGTGGGTAGCAGCCCCCGCAGCAGTTCTGAGGGGAGCTTGGGGCACGCTCCATCCCCGGGCATGGTGGTGGGCAGGGCTAGGCAGGCTCCATCTGTTTCCCTTCTCTAGGCGTGAACAAAGCAAAGCCTGGCCTCAGGGAGGCCCAGAATCACCAAAAAAAGCCATGGAGAGCGTGTCTGGGAGAGCTGCTTTGCTGTAGTGACAGCTGAATTTGTACATAGAAAGAGAGAGATGAAGCCCCTTCCTCTCCCATTACTCTGTCAAGCTTGAGAGGTAAGCTTGAAGGCCTCTTCTGGAGCACCACGTCTTAAAGGTTAGATCCAGCCTAAGGCGCTGTCCCTCGGAGATGTTGCCCTGAGCAGACCTGGAAGCTGTCACACCTCTGACAGCGGAGGCTGAACAGAGCTCCTCACGTGCCACTCCTGCTTGGGCGGCTCTAGGCTTGCCCAGCACTGAACAGGAGCTCGGCGTCGTTGATACAGGATTAACTTCGTTCACTCACGGTAACGGCACCGATTCCCCCCTCCTGTGGAGGCTGTGCAGGAGGTGGGGTGAGGGAAATACTGGGAGGGATGGGTCGCTGCCTGCTGGCAGCGCCGTGCTGGGGGCCAGGGTCCCATCCCACTCCACAGGCAAGGGGAGGTGAGCTCTTCCAGCTCTCTGCGTGGTATCCAGGAGTCGCAACAAAGACCCAAGAGGTTGGACTAAAAACAAAGCTTTACTTGGAATTCGGTGAAATTTCAAAAGACGGTAGCCTCGTGACTTTATAACGACATTATTATTAACGCAGCGGGGTTGCAACAGATACTGACTTGGCAAAGCTTACAGCAATATAACATCTGATTTTGCAAAACTGTAAAATACAGCGGATTCACCAACTTACAACATCATCATCCTTATGTGCCTATGAAGTCAGAGACAGAGAGGAAAGCAGGAGAAGAAGTAAGAGAACAGATCTCTCCAGTGCTGGGTCCAGTGTTGCTCCGGCCAGCGGATGGGGGCTGTCAGGATTTCAGCCTGGCTCCCCGGCAGAGGCAGGCTGGGCTTGCTCTGCCTTTCTCATGGGGACAGTAATGAAATTTTTCTGAAAATTTCTGAAATCTGAAATCCAGAATGTAAGAGAATGCAGCAAAAATCGTTGCCTCAAACGGTGGAGCATGGTGAAGGGACAATAGTCGTGTCCAGGGTTGTATGTTGTTTCACAATTTGATTGGGTTTTTGGCGTTTTGTTTTTGTTTTTAAAACCTGGCTTGTGTGTTTCACTGGCAATCCCTCTCATTTCTCTCACGTGTTTTGCAAGTTGACAAGAGAAAAATTGTTGGCATTTTTCAGACCTGGGGAACGCAGTTATTCTGTGTTTGAGAATGAAGACATCAGATCTGCAGCCTGAGCAATTCAGGGAAGAAAACAGCGAAAGCATCTTGGAGTTGAACTGAACTGATGCTCCCACTGTGTCCAGCCTCAGGGCAAGTGGCAAGAGCAATGGGGGTGGGGGGGAAGTGAAAAAAACGCAATGCTGGGCTGACAATAGCACAGCACGACCAGGGCTGTGGAAAAGGCAAAGCAGCCTGTCTTCAGGGCTGACCTACACCTCACCCCGGTTTTCCCAAAGGAGCTTGGCTGGTCTCTGCTTTTCTGTCCTGCTCCTGTTTGTCCAAGGGTTGCTGACCCCACAACAAGCCCAGCCAGCTCCCTTCACACCCCCTCTGCCTCCTCAGAAATGAAAGGAAATTATTGCTATGAAAGCCTGCTAAATCAAATGGAAAAATAAACATAGCAAACCCCAGTGATGTTCCTTTCAGGCATGGTTGACTGGTACAGCCTGCTGTTATGAGGGCAACATGCTACTGCTCACGGTCTCTTTCAAACGATGACGAGTAAAGAGGTCCTTGGGAACGTTAAACATACCATGAAACATCTCCATCAGTTCTGGCTTCATCACCTTTCACTGAAGGGATTTCTCCATCTGCACAATCACAGGCCACAGAGTTTCACGCGGCATCGCAAGGAAATGAGCCACGCGCCCAGCCAAACGCCCATCTGCAAAGCTGCGCCCTGGCTCTGCTTACACTCAAAGTGTTGTTCGTGGGCAAGGCTGGGATGGACAAGAAAAGGATGCTCATCAAGTAAAGCCAAGAATTTACTATTAGTATAATTGAAATCTTAGGAGTCTAATCCTTATTAGTCCAAATGTAGATGCTGCAGGAAAGAATAACAATGCAGCTAAAATGGTACACACACTTTTTAGCCACTACCCCTCCTCTTGATGTTATGTTTCCCCCTCCCCCACTCCTTGGGGTCCTGAGGTTGGTGGTGTCCTGCTGGTGGGGCTGGTCGGGGCTACGGTGAGTCACGAACAGCTGCAGTCCCATGCTGGGAGCAAAGTGATGTCTGTGTTGATGGCTTCTTTGGCTTCACTCAAGGCGCTGCGCGGGGTCATTTTTGTGTTTGCAAACATACTTTTCTACCTTGTTCTTTCTTCACTGGTCTGCAGCTTCATGTTGCATCTGAATTTGCTGTGCATGGTGTGTACTGTCTATCTTGTTACAAGTTATTATGCCTGTTAGGCCTGGTATCTCTGCTCTCCTCCCGAGCCCTGAAGCCCTTTCTGCCCAACTTCAGGCCGCATGTCCTCACCTGCCCCCCTGTGAGCTGTTGATACCTGAGGGTATCTCTATGTGTGAAGCTATGGCTGTATCATACAAAGATGAAAAACAAGTAAAGAAAATGTTCCAAGGACTCCTGGTCCACTAGAAAAGCTGCTGCTATGACTAAATGAAGGAACCCAGAGCTGCCAGCAGGTTGAGAGAAGCCCAGAATCAGCATGCCCGATGGACCTCGCTCCTAAGACTCATTGCCCAGCCTGTGGCCAGCCGATGGCGAGGGCAGCGCTGTACCAGGGGCAGTCCGTCACCCCTGGGCAGGCCAGGCACCCCTTGGGGACTGTGGCACCTGGCTGGGGGGTGCTGTGGGCAGAGGGGCAGCCGGTGGCACCCCTTCACTGCAGGGAACTCCTATCACACTGAAGTTATGGGGGGTTCAGCCTTCAAATCTGTTCAGATGTGTCAGGCTGGTCTTCTCCCCAGCTCTGGCCTCACCATGGCTCTGATGGCACCGCCACCTTACAAGGTATTGCATCCCCTCACCGTTCCCTCCTTCCTTTATGCCTCCTTGCTTCAAAGACTGTCGAGATATCACTTAGCCATGCTATTAATAATTTAATAACTCTTCAGTCTTACTTCCTAAGCCAGTTCTCCTGAATTCTGTTACTACCATTTATCCTTTGAACTTCTCCCAGCTTGTCAGTGTCTTGGGTGTAATAAGGCGCCCAAAATTGAATGCTGTTCAAGATGTGGCCTCACCAACCACAAACCCACTAAAACCAATGGCAATGTGCCCATTGGCTGAAATTTACTTTGGGATCTGGCCTAAAGAGAAGAATACTGCTTCTCAGCTTGGTAACATGATGTCTCAGCATGAGAGAATGGCTTAGGACTTTTTTTTTTTACATAGCCTTATCAAATTGCAAATTGATGTGTACTTACTATTCAGCAAATTCTGCAAACCCCTCTGAGTGCTGCTTCTTTGCACAGTCCTTCCTCCCATCGAATTTTACTTGTTCACATATTTGCCCTCTGGCTTTGTATGTTGTGCCTTGCCACACTGAAATCCGTGTTGTTTTCAGCCCAAGTTTCTAATCCTGCCAGACCTCCCCGTGCTCTTACTTGAAGTCCCCTGTGGACAGTCTGACCATCTCTCTTGCATCGGTAGCAGATGTGCACTGATTTTCAGATTAGTTTTTAACTGAGACGAAGTAACAATGCAGAGTCTGTGCCTTAATTTCAATGCACCTCGCTTAGTTTAGGTGTTTGGACTGATCCTGTTTCGAAGGACTGCCAGCTCAATTGCTGTGCCTGTTTTCAGAAACGAACTTAGCACCCAGCAGAGCAAAGGCGAGCAGCTTCAAAGCATTTCTTCCCAAGACTCAACATTTTCTTACATGCTAAGGACAAGAGATTGGGAAAACCATATGCAGCAGCACTGAGGTGACTCTTGCCGCTGGGCTGCTGCATCACTCCCTCCTTCTGGTGCAGCAGGTCTCTGTATTACAAATTATAGCCTTCAAATTAATGATTGCACTCTTTACCTGGCCTCTGCTAGACGATTAACAACACTATCCAACAAATCCATCACTAAAGCAGGTATTACATTACCAGTGGTGTAATGGTGAGGAGGTGATGAAGTACGAGTTCCTCACTAAACCTACAGTGTGTTTTAGGGAGAAAGATTCCTTCATTCAAGAGTACCCTCCCAGTTTACAAGCATGGACAAGTACAGACAAAGGTTGAAGCTCCTCTTTGGGAACAGGTTTTCAAATGCTTGTGAACTGACCTAATGGTTATTCACCTATAATTCACCTAGTTCACATTATCAAAGTTTGCTTGGAGAAATGCTACATGAAACAATTGAAAACCTTACCAAGATACGTCAAGTTTACCACCTGCCCTCCTAAGCAAAGCAAGAAATGAGGCTGGTCCATCATTTTCAGCATGACTTAAACCACCCTATGAACTTGCAGATATTTATAAAGTGACTGTGTAAGCCCTTTTCTAGCCTCTTCATCCGCATTTTTGTGGGACTGACTTATTTCCACAGGTCCTTCCTTTCCCTCTGCTTTAAACGAAGGTGGTGTATTTACCTGTCTTTGGGCCCCTGGGAAGGAGGCCAGTCCTCAGCGATTTTCTCAGAGATTGCTTTGACTCATTGATGAATCGCTCTGCTCTTGGCCAGCTGAAAAACACCACATTTATCTGTATGTTCCTTAACTTGATCTCCCTTTGTTTCTGGCCTGCACCCAGTCTTGGCTTTGTCTGATACTGGGCTGCTGCTGTCTGCTGATTGCTACACAGATTTCCCCCAGGTAACGGGTGACTCAAGGTACGGTCTCCCCTTCTTTCCCAGCCAAAACAGATGAAGGATGTAACCTGGTGTCAGCCAAAGCTGGACACGCCCTGACCGTAGCGGGGCCCTGCCAGACCTGGGTGACAAGATAATTGTGTTCTTTATTGCAGCTTCAGAGCCGGCACCGAGAGCTCCTTCCCTGCCCAACGCCACCGACAGCCCAGCTGAGGTGAGGATCAGCCGGTTGCCTTTGCCTGGAGGCATCTGGTCTGTCTGCAGCCGTTGGGTGTGCTGTTTGGGACACTATCTCTGCACCAGACTGGGCAGGGAAAGGTCAGCTGCGACTGGGTGAGAAATCAAGACCGAGTGGAAAGCAGCGTCTCAGGCTGTGGGTGTTAAAATACCATTGGGAAAATGTGTTTTTACAGATGCCCCTCATGCTCGTTGAAGGTTTTCCTCAGGTATGCATGGCTGATTCCTCCTGTGTTGTCAGTCTGAGTAATACCATGTTTGTTAAGAGCTAAATCCCCATAGGCCTTATTTCCCCTACTGGTGCCAATGATATATATGTGTGAATACATATACACACACACACACAAATACTTCTATTTATGTGTGTGTGTGTATATATATAAACATGTATGTATATAAAGGCATTATTTTCCAGGCTGATACAAGGAAGTGAGGCCAGCTAGCAAGCGTGGAATTACCTTCCAGTATTACCACAGTGGCTGCTCAGTGGTTAATGAGCTCATTTTAGCATGCAGACGCCCTTTTACACTCCCTGTCCCTCTGGAGCTGCTCAGCCGTCCTCCTGGCCTTGTTATAACAACAGACTGATGCTCTTTGAATTGACGTGGCTCCTATTGCTGCATAAAGAGGTGTTTGTTTGTGTAGAATAAAGTATTCTGAGCTATCGAAAAGCACGATGTAATGGCACTATGCTATAAGCGACCCCAAACTCAGGTCAGGTTATTTCTCGAGGAGTCACCTGTCTTGCAGCAGCAGGGGTGATGGTGGGACCGTGTTGCTGCTGTCCTGCACCCACACACGCAGCAGCAGCAGCAGCAGCAGGGTGCTGGCACGGGCAGCCACCGCAGCATCCCTCCGGGGCTGCCCGAAAGGATGCAGTGCAGGGGGAACGGCCCCCAGGGTCCTCCACGGTGAGCTGCGCGTGACTGCACGGCTCTGGAAACCACCACAGATCTCCCTTTGCACATCTCGGGAACCATGTGTGCTGAGAGGCGTTGTAAAACGGTGCCTGAACGATTGAGGAAATGGCAAAAATTATGCATTCAGTCTCTGTCCAGAAGCAGAAACATTTCTGTTGTTCCAGTAAATGTTGGTAACTGGGAAAAGACGGTGAGATTTTTCCTGACAGTAGGACTGTAAGTGGTAAGGAGGGATCCTCAAGCAAAGAGGAAGTGAGAGAAATCTGAGGACAAGGGCTGAGCACAAGCAGGTTTTCGCATTGAATCATCTCTGTGTGCCTACTTCTGGAGCTATTAAACCACTGGTCTAAACTACACTGTCTTGTACAACAATCTTATATTTAGCGACCTGACGTTAAAAAGGTACATGGCTATGGATGAAACAGTTCCACTTTTGGTTATTTCACTACAAGACTTAGAAAACTCTTGTTTTCAGAGAGACATGGTGAACAATTTTAATGGAGATGCCATTAATACAAATGCTGGCTAAATCAACATTTCAAGGGAATGCCAGATTGAAAAAAATTGTTTTAAAGCTGAGTGTTTCACTAAAATGGGTTAGGAGCATTTATGGCACTTTTATGTTTAGCTGTCATCCTGCTGAGATGGGAACATTTCAGAATATGGCTACACATCAGAATTTAAGTATCGGTGCGTCTTTATATTGAGCTGAGTGCCTGGGATCAGCATCCATAATGGATAATGAAGCTTGTGATCCCAAGGCAACAGTACGAAGTCCCAGTATTTGGAACTAACTACTGCTAGAAGCAGAAGTTGTTGAGGTACTTGTGAATACCAGGCCTGGCTCTCGAAATATATCCCAGTTGCTATAAAGAACGTGTTCTGTTCCTAAATAGTAAGACTGGCACAAAGATGTATTTGTTGCATTTATCAGTTGCCTCATACCTGAAGCTAGATTTATCCCTTCCTAGAAATGAGTGTTAAGATTGGCAAACTTGGTGGGATCCATGGCAAAGATTGCTGGCCACCCCACAAGACACTGAGCCTGATTCTCATCTGACTTTTACAACATCGCCAGAACGCCAAACTTGTAAACCTGAACCATCAACCGAAGAGAGCAAAAACAACAGATCTGATTTAGCCTTCAGTTTACCCCAATGACTTCAAAGACCCTGTCTGAGATTCTTGATACAGATATTAATAAAAATTCGCCCCCCCTCCCACTGGGTAGGGCTCTTCTTGCAGAGGGTATTCGGTGAAGTGAGCTGCGGTGAGCCTGTGGCAAGCTGCCAGAGTCCCGTTGCGGTGAGTTTCTTTTACTGAAGGAAAAACAAATCAAAACACCATTTGAATGAGGAAAGAGCTTTTGATGCCATTTTTAATGCTATTCATAAGGAAATAATATGCAATAGATTCAGTAAGCCCCTTCAGAGACCAGTGCTGGGCAGTTCAATATGTAGGAGTGCATCCACTGCCAGATCATTGGGGCAGTATTTGAGAAGCGTTCTTACCTCGACATTTACCAGTGAGAGATGCTTGAATAATGATAGCCCTCAGAAAACAGCTGCTATCGAGCAAAAAAATTTTAATTTTTATTACAAAAAGTATAAAAAGGGAAAGTAAGAGATCACAGATTAGTTCTTTGCGACTTTTAAAATAAAGGAGAAAAATGTATCTTTCAAGTAGTTTACACAAACTGCGGATCAGCCGGAGGCACACGGTGATGTGGTCCATAACAGGGTCACATCGCGTCTTTCTGNGNGCCTGGCGCGCTCTGCGGTGCGGGCTGCGTGTCCTGCCTGTCCGCTGTCGGCGGTCTCTCCGGCCGGGTGCCCACCGTGGGCTGCGCTCCCACCCATGGTGATGCCCAGCAGGCACCAGCAGCACGGCAGCACCCAACAGTGAGCAGCCCGCACTGGGGCCTCCTGCAGAGCCGGCGTTTTGCTGGCTCGAGGAGGGCAGCCTGCGGGTCCGCCACTCTTCGTGAGGAAGACCATTGCTCCATACACGGCAACAAAGATGCGCTGACCCAGGACCCCGCAGCGTTCACAGATGGAGGGCTGGGACCCCCGCCGCGTGCTTACAGAGGGGGATGCGAGACTTGCCAAAAACGTATTTTGGACACAACCATGTGTGATAGTTCTAGACAGGCTTTTTCCAGCCCTGAAACACACACACACATCCAGAAACAGATTTTATCTAGCGTTTTTATGTTCCTCCCTGGCTAGATTTTCAGCTGGGCATGAAAATGAATCATAAATTGATCTTTCAGGTTTAGAATGATAATTTCAGGGCTTTCGATGGAATTGTATGAGCTTATTTATTTGCTCAGTGAGTGAGTCTGAGCAGGTATTCGTAACATTTTTTCAGGTTATTCTGTTTACACAGATATTTGTACTTTGTATTCCAGGATGAAAAAAATATCTTGCAGATGCAAAACCGTGATGAAAACCTCAGATTGCAATGTGGCAGTGAATCAGATGTTAAAAATGGGGTGAAAACCTCTCACAGTCTGTACTGAATGCTGTTTCTTTATGAAGAAAAGAGTAGGAAATATCTTCTAAATAACTGCTTTCAGCAGTGCCGTAGGTTGTTGTCTAGAGGTGTAATGGTGGAGGGTCTTTGGTCTGGTTGCCCGAAATCACTGGCATATCTGCAGATGGTGCCCTTTCTTGTTGTTTTTCCCATTTGTGTTTAACAATTCATGTTTTTCCTCCTGCCCTTTAAACTCCAGTTTGCAATCCACTGCTGTGAAATTGTTCCAAGCGAAGTCTGACTTCGCACTTGAAATGCAGCTCAGTAGTAATCGATCATTTGGAAAGTGCCTCTTGTAATAGTGCTCAGCTAAAAACAGGAGTGGAATGACGCACAGCAGAACCAGGGGGAAAGAAGTGCAATAAGAGAGGACATAATGACTAATATCTACGACAGGCAACAAGATACTTTCCAATTAGAAAGCCAGGGAATCAGGCGAAGAGTTTCTTCCAGTTTAGAAAGACATAAAGGCTTGTCCTAAGGGTAACCATATGTACACAGAAATCCAATTAAAAAAATCTCTTTACTTCATTTGCTAAAGTGCAGAAATGTCTTAACAAGGACATGGGGGGATGCTTGCTACAAAGCTACTGTAGGACAGCACAGAGGATTAACAAAATTCTTCAAGCACTCCATTTGCAGACTGGTGGAGAAGAAAGACCAGAGGATGGCTCACAGAGAAGTCAGACTGGTAAGTAGCAGCTGGTAATCCTTTCTCTTCTTAGTTATTTGTGTTGTGTTCTTGGCTCTTCTTGCTCATTCAGTGGATAAACAGACCTCCAAATGGTCTAGCACAGACCCTGCTGTTATTTAGTCATGGGGTTTTTGTAGCCTGCTCTTGCTTTCAGCTGTGAATACGCTCCGCAGTGCTTCAGTGAAACTTCTGTACTTAGATATCTCGGGGGATCCGGACCTTTGGCATGTAGGTGTCCATGCCTCGCTGAAAGTGGATAAAACATGGATGGTCTGGGGATGTGTCCATGCTGCCTGCCTGCTGTGCCTGCGTGACCAGCCAGGGCTCCCTGCAGAGTCAGCAGAGGAACGACACCCGATTTAGCTTCTCTGAAGCTGGGCATTTTACTTATATTACTTGTTATATTACTTATATTACTTATTTGGGGTCATTTCTGAATTCCTGAGGCTGGATGGAGGCCATCTCGGGTGAACGCTGGCCGCGCCTCTCTGCTCACACAGGGTTTGCTGGGGCAGGAGGGGGGCTGTGTGTGTGCACACAATGAATACCAGTGTTATTGTGGTGCCTGGGTAGGCACTGGGAGATCGGTGGCTTTACTCATATGCTTCCTCAGTCAGATTTGGAAGCTTTCAAGTTCCCACACTGGGAAGCAAGCTCAGTCTCAACCTGACTCGGATCAAGGTGGGATCCACCTTGCTTTTGTCTCCCTGTTTTGACAGAACACGATAAGAACCTTGCAGAGAAGGAAGCAGTAGGCTGCAGCTGGACCTTATGGAGGCCAAATCACTCAGGCACACAGCAGTGCATGCCTTCAACTAAGCCAAAGTGATCTGAAAAATTCAAATCTGGCATGCTGATGTATCCCTTCAAGTTAAATTTAGACTTAGATGAAAAATCTCTTTAAAGCTCATGACGATTCTTAGTGAAGCCGCATCGTGACTTTGACCTGAACTGCTGCCCTACTACTGAACTCCCAAGATTTGTAGATCCACAAGAAATCTCATTTCCCATTGCCAGGACTCTGCACTGCAGCTATGTATGTGGGTCCCACCACTGTGACATCTTACCACCTTGCAATACTTCTGTGAGGATGGCGGGGAGGGTTGTCATCACCGTTTTCAGGTAAGGAATGGAGGCAGACAGGATCAGTGATGTGCCCAAGGTCACACAGGTTATCAGTGGCAGAGGAGGAGTCACAGAAGAATCATAGAATCATTAAGGTTGGAAAATACCTCTAAGATCATCAAGTCCAACTATCCACCTAACACCACCATGTCTGCTAAACCATGTCCTGAAGCACCATATCTACACGTTTTTTTTTAACACCTCCAGGGATGGTGACTCCACCACTTCCCTGGGCAGCCTGTTCCAATGCCTGACCACTCTTTCAGTAAAGAAATTCTTCCTAAACATTCAACCTAAACCTCTCCTGACACAACTTGAGGTCATTGCCTCTCGTCCTTTTGCTAGTTACTTGGGAGAAGAGACCAACACCCACCTCACTACAAGCTCCTTTCAGGTAGCTGTAGAGAGAATAAGGTCAGCCGCCTTTTCTCCAGACTAAACAGCCGCAGTTCCCTTAGGCGCTCCTCAGAAGACTTGCTCTCCAGACCCTTCACCAACTGACAAGTCCCTGAACAAGCCCTGCATTAATGGCTGCTCCTGTTGGTCATATGGGCAGCCATGACTTCAGCTATATGGGGAGCACCAAAATGTCCTAAATTCCAAGCCCAGTCTCCCTTCTTCAGCTGCAACAGCATCATTCAGTGCACAAGGGAAACAGAGCTGTGTGGGCTGTTCCTTCCCACGGCCCCAGGACAGCAGCACCCTGCTAGGTGGGAATGTACGGGGCAGAAGCGCTCTGCGATGATCTCTGCTTTCTGCCTGCTTTGTGACTGTGCCCCTGTAAGCAACTTATTTTCCTTGACTCAGTAAAGTCACTTTAAATGCCAATGTTGCAAAATGCCGTTATCGTTAAATGAATTATTAGTGGGTAGCTCTGAGGATGGGTGACAGGATGCAGAGACTTTCAGCAAGAGGTCACAGGACCTGAGCTGAGGCCAAGGCACTCTCAGGGACACTGAACACTTTGGGGACTCTGTAGACACACGCTGGGCTCCAAAGCTGGGCATGGGGTGCGGCTGGGTGGGTGCAAGGGCTGTCAGTACCCCTGAAAAGGACATCTGGGGCCACACACAGCCTGCGCTGAGCTGGGGTCCGAAGTTCCCCAAAGTTTTGCTGCCCCCATCCAGTCAGCCAGCACAACTGCACGTGAGATGGTTTCCAAGCCTTCTGATGTCCCAGTGACCCGCTTTACCTCAATGCCCTTAATCACCAGCTTTTTTTTATCCTTGGAAGATTTCCATAGATGTGTTCCTGCTGGCAGATCAAGGGGAGGCAGCGTCTGGCCATTGCTGAGCAGGTAGACGAGGTGGTCCCCCAAACCTTGGGGCAGCAGCCTGGCCTGCAGCCCTGCCTGCAGCTTTAGGGACAGTGGCGGGGGCTGCAGATGCCCTGCGGCCCCGTGCCTTGACTCTGCCAGCGTTTCCCCACATCCCCCCATCTCTCCCAGCTCATCCTTCGGGCAGGCACTTCCCCAGGGCCCCTCGCAGCAAGAGCTGCCCTGGCTACGATGAACACTGCTGTGGTTTAGCCAGCATGACTGCCAGGTGCCCACCAAAGCTGCTCCATCACTCCGGTCCTCAGCTGGACAGGGGAGAAAAAATATAACTAAAGGCTCATGGGTTGAGATAAGGACAGGGAGAGATCACAGCAATCACCGTCACAGGCAAAACAGACTCGACTCGGGGAAATTAGTTAAATTTATTACCAATCAAATCAGAGTTGGAAAATGAGAAATAAAACCAAATCCTAAAAACATCTTTCCCCCACCCCTCCCTTCTTCCTGGGCTCAACTTTGCTCCCCAATTCTCTACCCCTTCCCCCCAAGCAGTGCAGGGGGACGGGGAATGCGGGTTGCGGTCAGTTCATCACACGCTGTCTCTGCCGCTCCTTCCTCCTCAGGGGGAGGACTCCTCACACTCTGCCCCTGCTCCAGTGTGAGGTCCTTCCCCTGGGAGACCGTCCTCCATGAACTGCTCCAACATGGGTCCCTTCCACGGGGTGCAGTTCTTCAGACACAAGCTGCTCCAGCGTGGTCTCCTCTCCCCATGGATCCACAGGTCCTTGCAGGAGCCTGCTCCAGCACAGGCTCCCCACAGGGTCACAGCCTGCTTTGGGCATCTACCTGCTCTGGCGTGGGGTCCTTCATGGACTGCAGGTGGACATCTGCTCCACTGTGGACGTCTATGGGCTGCAAGGGCACAGCCTGCCTCACCATGGTCTTCTCTGCTCTGGCACCTGGAGCACCTCCTCCCCCTCCTTCTTCACTGACCTTGGTGTCTGCAGAGTTGTTTCTCTCACATATTCTCACCCCTCTCTCCAGCTGCAAGTGGCCATCACACACCTTTTTTTTCCTTCTTAAATATGCTATCCTAGAGGCTCTGCCACTGTCGCTGATGGACTCGTCCTTGGCCAGCAGTGGGTCCATCTTAGAGCCGTCTGGCATTGGCTCTGTCAGACATAGGGAAAGCTTCTAGCAGCTTCTCACAGAAGCCACCCCTGTAGTTCAACCCTCCTCCCCCTCCATAATTTTGACACACAAACGCATTACAATTCGTACAGGTTGACAGGTTGACCATGAGCCAGCAGTGTGCCCTCGCTGCCAAGAAGGCCAATGGGATCCTGGGATGCATTAGGAGGAGTGTGGCCAGTAGGTCGAGGGAGGTTCTCCTTCCCCTCTACTCTG
>Ga0065711_1002113_pt1 | contig 36483 bp, 23 predicted proteins | sample Hoacrofraction12_FD_59098 | JGI IMG/M metagenome (GOLD analysis project Ga0065711, IMG submission 59098) | Hoatzin crop microbial communities from Cojedes, Venezuela - Epithelial fraction 12 v2 (version 2) | ecosystem: Host-associated > Birds > Digestive system > Esophagus > Crop | place... | reverse complement strand
TGCCTCGGAGGGGCTTGCCGGGGCGGGCAGCGTCTCGCTCGCTGCTTCTCGGGGACGTTCCGAGCCGGTTCCCCTCGGCGCTGGCATCGCCTCACGCCCACGGCGTGCTCTGGCGCGGTGAACCCCCTGTTTTCGGTTCTGCCACTGCGAAGCCCTGGGTTCTGCTTCCTGCACGGCTCGGTGCTGAGCGCTTGGCTGTGCCTGCCGCTCGCACTGCTCTTCCTGTTGTCCTTTCGCTCACTTGTTAAAGCTCGTGTTGGCAGTCTGGTTGAAGTGGCTTTAGGCTCCGCTTACTGAGGTCATATTGTTAGCAGATGGTATTAGATCAGTATTGTTATTCAGTATTCCTTCATTATAATTCCTGGTAAACAGCTGTTTTCTAGGAAGAGCAGTGTTCGTGAAAACTAGCTGTTTGTGGGGTTGCTTCCCCCCCTCCATAGTTCTTTGTATCAAACTGGTTTTTCTTAATTGTTCAGCTCTTTTTAGAGCTTTTTAATAATGAGATTTTTGTCTATTTTGTGAATTGGTACAGAGTTCGTCAGTGGCAGGACCTGAACTTCTGAAGTAACAGTGCAGAGTTGTTATGGCTTTAGTCAGCTGTGTGTTTAAAACTTAAGTCCTTATTTTGTAGTAGCAGCTCTGTTTTTATATGTTGTTTAGCCCAAGTGGCTTGTAGTTTTGTCAGTTTACTTTAAAAGCTTTCTGTCTTCCTTGTATTTCCCAGTGAAAATGGGTGTTTTTATTACTTAGAGAAGTGGTGGATGCCCCATCCTGGGAAACAGTCAAGGCGAGGTTGGACTGGGCTCTGAACAACCTGGTGGAGTTGAAGATGTCCCTTTTTATTGAAGGGGGGTTGGACTAGATGGCATTTAAAGGTCCCTTCCAACTCAGACTATGCTGTCTTCTCTGTGTGAAGTCAGTCTTATGCCTTAGGAAAGTATGTTGTACAAACACACAAAACTTGTACACTCAAGGAACTGAATTTTGTGAGGGTAAGAACTTTAGTTATTGGACTCACTGAAAGACGCTTCACCATTTGAACAAGCATGCTGGATGATGAAAGCTTGCCGGAAAAAATGCCCAGTGGGAAAAGGTACAAGTCAAATACATGTAGTGCAGTAAGATACCAAATAATGAAGAGTACTTTGATTATAACTACAGTAACGTAACTCTTCAAATGTGATCCTGCTGGCTACAGGAAGAATAATGAAGGTGTTTATTGTTGGAAGATGAAGCTCTTAATGAAATACCCTGATGCACCAAGGCTTGCAGTCATTTACTCTTTATTTATTCATGCTGCTTGTAACCATCTTCTTGATGCACTTAAATTTAAGAATTTCCTGGGCTCTTACAGCAGAAGCTTTGACATATAGACCCAGTTTCTGCCAGAGAATTGGTGTCTCTTGCAGCTTCAAAAGCTCAGTGAAAATGGGGTCTGATCTCAGTAGCAAATAAAGCAAATTTAACTCTTTGTTCTGTTGGATGTTGCTGTCTTTTTGACAGCCTGTGACTGTCTTAATGGGATGGTTACACAGGAAGCTGAAGACTCTAGTGGTTTTTGTGAGGATTTAAAGTATAACTTTAGATATGTGAAGAAACCTGTGAGGCTATTTGGAGATCTGGAAAAAGCACGTTGATTACATATCCTGAAGTAATCAGAAGTGAGCATATCTCAAAGAACTATATCTGTATGTATGTGAGAAGAATTACTTTCTGACCACATATTTCCTGTACCTGTTAACTTCCATGTAGTTGAGTTTTAAAACTGGGGCTGGAAAGATAGGTTGGTGGTAATACTTCAGTCCCTCTTACGTGGAAAATAGTTCCGTCAGCTGGGAACTTCCCGTTCATCCAGGCAGTGTAACTGCCGAACTAGGGCAGACTACTGTCCTGTCACCTTCAGTAGCAGGTGCTTGGGGAAGAGTGTAGGCAACAGGTATGTTCAGTGTGATGCCTCCTCTGGTAGACCCTGTCAGAAGGTGGGAAACAGCAGTTCAGGGAGTTCGGGAGCTTGAGGTTACATCTAGGTAGCGTTTGAGTTAATGATGGACTTGTCTGTGAACTTGTGGAGCCTTGGCTCAAATCTGTTTATACTTCTGACTTGCAACAAGATTTTCTGGCAACCACTGTGCAATACAGAGCGATATAGTAGTGTTATGCTGTAGTCCTCTTTGCTTGCAACCTCCAGATTCTCTGGGCTTGTCCCTGTTAGCCTTGAAAGTTGTTTGAGACCTTGAGCTGCTCCTTCTAGGTTAGCGGAACCCCTACAGTAAGAAAATGAAACAGGCAGAGCTGAGTTTTGTTCTAGCCCCAGCTCGTTTAGCCCATCCTCAGCTACCTGAGGGACACACTAGGTAATGCTCAGAAAAATAAAATGAAGTTACCTTTAAACTGTTTATGGAGTTTTTTTTCATTTGAACGTCAAAAGAAACAGGAACTCTATTTGTGTTAATATATGGCAAGATAAAAATAAGGGGTGAACAGAAAATGCAGTTTGTTAAAGAAGCAGAAGTGATTTCCGCTGTGAAACCCCAGAATGTCTGGAAAAGCAGTGTTTTTGACATTTGACTAAGTATAGCCTGGTTATGCTGTGCTATGTGGAACCACAGATCAATCAATGGTCTGTTGAGAGCGAGACCGTAGGATGTTGATATTAGTGACACACTTCCCCTCCGGACAGACTTGGCTACCCTGCAGGAAGTGGGGTGAATACTAGGGTATAAAAGTCAATGTTTTGACATGTCTGATCATAGACTAGCAGTATTTGTCTATGGAGACACAGAAACAAGAACCGGTCAATTACTTCATCATTTTCTAACTCTAAAATTTCAAAACTGAAAGCATTTACAAGGCTCACAAGCTGTATCGTGTTTTCCTTCAAAATCTTAATTTGAATAAAAATGCAGCTATTAAACTTGATTTGGGGCTTAATGTTACTTTTTCTGCGTGCATTCTTAAAAGTTAAATCCTTCATGTTAATTCTTATAGGATATTACGTCTTGTATTAGCCCTTAAACTTTAAAAGAGTTCGTTCTGCTTTGTGCTGCTTGTCCCTGAAATCTGAAGCACACCTCAGGCTGCCAAGTTGTGAGGGTAGCTTTCACACCTCTTGTGCTTTGCCTCTCAAGTTGTGCACTGCTGTTAGCTCATAACCAGTATGAATACTTGTTGCTTGTAAATCTTGGTACAATATTGTGTGTTCTGTAGTGGTCAATTGTAAAACAGTGTGGTGCTCCTTTGAAATTGGAGTGATGGACCGAAAACAGGACAGAATTGAAGGGTGGCATAAGGAATAGCAGTTACCAAAGCAGGCAGCTGGGCTCTGAAGTGACATGGGGGAAGCTGAGCGTTGAAGTCAGAGGAGATGGACAGGACAATGTAAGGAAAGAGGAAAGGATAAAAGATGAAAAGGACATGGAAAACATGCGCTATGATCTAATGGGCAATTAGGTAATGGAGCCGTGAAAGGAAGGAAAACAAGTGTTTAGAGATTATTTTCAGCACTGTTACTGAACTGTAGTAAGTATCTCCTCTGGATTGTATGGCATACATTAAGGGATTACTCTTGTTTGACTGCGAAATAGTCTTTCAGAAACTACAAAGTATATACTGTGGTTCGTTTCTGAATACAAAGGATATGCTAAGCATGTGCACAGTTATTTCCTCTTTTGCATTAAAGTCCAGCAGAACTCTTACACACAAGTTTGGATTAATTTCACTTAGGAATGCTGTATTCACTTTTTGAAGCACTACAACTAACTTGCAAATATTTCAGTGTACAGTTTGACTTTTACAACCAATAAAGATAAGTGTATAGTTAAGAAAGCTATCCGAGCCCTCCATTAGTCTTTTAGTGACTTATAAGTAAACAAGAAAAAATGGACATTCACAGCAAGTCTCACCATGATGTAGAGCTTTCTTGTGGAGAGATTACTTGTGGAGAACTATATAATAACATTAGAATATCCTGTGTTCTCACAGCACTACTATTTGCTGTCAGCCGTGAAAGAATGTATGTTTCAGCCAGTGCCGTTTAAACACTGGAAGTAATAACTGGTTTCTGCGTTACATAAATCTAATAAACAATGTTTTTCCCAGTATGTTTACTAAAAATCTTGGTTTTCATTGTTGGAAAAGGGGACTTGGAAACTAGCAAACCTTTAGCACAAATATCCGGCTCTGGATAAATGGAAACATTACTGTGGGGTAAGGTGGGCTTAGAGCATGTAATGTGCAGCAGCAAAGATCAGGGTAATCTGGATGCTAGCATGCTCATTTTCTCTCCACAGTTGTTTGTGTCCCTGTGGGAGTGGGAGGCGAGGAATTGCTCTCAGTTGTGGTGAGGCTCTAGGACAAAGACAAGGAATCACTTGGGATCCCTCTTCCACCCTGACTGTTATGACTTTGTTAATATAGCATGATTGCTACTTGATCTACTGCCTTGACTCGATGTTGCTTCACCCTTGGTGGCTCTTTTATGCTTTGGTACTTGGAAAGAGATGTCTCCCCAGACTTGGGGACTGTATTTTAGCCCCTTTAAATATATTTTGGGGGGAGAGCTGAATGTAGTCCCTGGGTATTGCAAACTGTGCAGTTGTTCACTATGCTTGGGTAAAAACCAAGAAGGAAAAAGAGGTGAGCCTTTCATTAAGAAAAACAGTTTCCCTCTTGTTTGGCCTCCCCCCTGTTGAAGCATGGAGTCTGCAAGGAGCACGGTGTCCTCTTTACCTGGCACTTCATGGTTTTGTAGTGCTGTCAGCTGAAGCTGGTTCGAACTAACAAGAAGGATGACGTGTTAGGGGTTAGTGTGGTGTTGCATGTCAGCCTGCAGTTGTGGTATGGTTTGGTGCTCTGTACTGTTACAGTTGGAAATTTTGGGTGTTGCTATATTGCCTACCACTGTTTAACCTGGAAAAAGGAATGTAGCACAAGGTAAGCACACGGGTGGGAAGCGTCTTTGAAGAACAAGTTTCTAAAACCTTCAGCAAAGTTGAGGTCTTTGTCATTTCTGAGGCAATCGAAAGTTAATTTTCCTCATTTGCGTGGTGTCCTATGGGCATCAGCTTTTAGCTATTGCTGGTGGTAGGGTTTCCTGAGCACCTTGAGTAAGAAGTGCCAAGATGCTGCCTGGGCCGTTCGGAACAGGGAAGCTGCAGATGAAGAAGTACCTATCTAGAGGTGTGCATGGCTTTCAGTGGGCATATATGGGAAGTGCGTGCATGCTTAACTTCAGCAAATGGTCGGAGTGTGAAGTTTCCTGAGGTCTGAGTAGGTTTAATAGCTTGTGGAAAGGGAGAGACTTGCTTCTGCTGCTTCCCTTTCCTTTGTTTCTCTGCTCATCTGACCTGTTGATGAGCCAGTTCTGCTAACAATAGGCAGTAACAACAAAACCAAATGTAGCACAAGAACAGACTTTCCAGCTGATCTTATGAACCAAATTACCTCACCATGTAGTCAGGCAAACCCAGGGATAAAAGGAGTGGGTGGGTGAGTATGAACTGTATGACTGATTAAAGGGGTGTTGAGGAGCATGCATTTTAGTGTCAGCAGGCCCTTAAGTTAGTCCTAAGATCTGTGTGGCCCCAAAACCGAAATCCATTAGAAAAATGAAAGACAGTAGAGATATTAGCTAAACTTATGGGTTCCTACACAACTTGCACTGATTCACGATGAGTTAACAACTTTTCTTCGTAAAGATCTTTGCCTTCTCTCTTAAAAGGCCAAATACAAAATGTGGTGTTAGCAGAATTTAATATATTTTAATATCCTCATTTGGAAAATGAGCGCGGTAGCCTGGATTCTTCAGCAATGTTCATGGCTTGCCTTCTAGCTAACCCTAGTGCATATGAATGAACACTGTCTTTAAAATTCATAATTTTATTATGGGGATATAAACGATGCCTTTTAAATATAACTCTTCTGGAGACTCAGCTCTTGGAAGCTGTTATGTTACAGGAATTCTGCCTATAGCAAGCACTTCAGTGTCTGTGGGGTTTTGTCAACAAGGAGTGAAACTGGACTTTACAAGCCCATCTCTGTGTTTGACTGAAGTCTCTGTTCTGCTGTGATGCTATTTAGTTAAAATTCTAGTTCCTTTTAGTGGGTAGCCAGTTTAACTTGTCACCAAAAGCCAAACCACTTGTTCAGAATTATTTGCCTCTATGTTCTTGTTACAAAAGCTTAATTGCATTTTAACAAATAGATGTAAGCTCAAAAAACTTTTTTGGGGTCATATTGTTTTTTTCCCCTCGGGTCTTATCTGCCAACACTAGGATAAACTGGTACTTACAGCAATAAATATGAACATTCAAGCGGTGTGTATACGTAAGCATGCCTTTTGATATCTCCCAAAGTAAAAGTTACTGGGGAAAACACCTAGTTGGTATACTGCTTTACTGTTCTGTAGCAATGACTGTTGGCGCATAGTTTGTGAGCAAACAGTGTCGTGTTTAGTTGTGCACAAATGGTGATAGTAGAAGGCATAGCTATACAGGCACTAGTAAATCCGAAGTTTGGCTTAGAGCTACTGGTGGTAAAGAGACAGCACTGGGAGAAACTGTGTGTATTTCTTTTCTGAATGTAGCAATGTTCAGCTTGAGCTGTGTTTGCATAGTAACTTACTTAGTTGACAAGCTTGAACTTTGATTAAAATTTACTTGTACAAAGTGCAGACTGAGAAGTCGAAGGCAGCAAACTGTGTTTTGTTTTCTGCATTAGCTGCCAACTGTAGTTACAGATTTCTTTCTTCACACCGCCACCACTTTCCTTTTATAACCTTTGCCTCATCTCAGCCTGCATTCAGCGTCTCTGCTGTTCTCATGACATAGTTTCCTGGTGGTTTTAATGTTTCAGAGCAGCCTTCAAGCTTCTGTTTGGGTCTTCTGAGTGTTGAGAGCAAGTGTTTATATGAATGGCAAAGGGGGATTATTTTTATGCTCTCAGGGGCTTTTGTTTCTCTGCATTTAATCCAGCAAAACTGTTATGGCTTATGTCTCCTTTTGATTGCTTGCCTTGATGTGCAATATCTGACCCTGGATGCTGATGACAAACTAAAATTAGCTTACTTACTGCAGTGTACCCAGGGGGGTTTCCAGTTAACTAGTAGTTTTCCAGAAAGACTCCAATGCATGTGAAGTGATTCGAACTCAGAGGAGGAAGTTCTGAACTGGCTGAGCAGGAAGTATGTAGCATGTCCTCTAGTTTAATAGTCTTTCGGCCCAGCCATCAGTGCCTCAAAGCTAGAATAAGTGATACTGAGAATTTAATAGGTTTGGTTTATGCAGTTTGGGTCCAAACTAAGGGATATCCTGTGACTGGTTTTACCTCTTGGCTTTGAGATTCTGAAATCCTTTTCCCTCTAGGCTTCATAGGACTGTTCAGATAGCTTTCGTACTTTGATTGCAATAATACATGTAAGAAAATCAGAAACACATAGTGAAGGATGAAACTTGAAAAAGTGTCAAGGGTACATTAGAAACAAATATGAAGTCATATGTGGAAAAACTTATGAATGAACTCTGGGAGATGGTGCTGTAATACTAAGTTTATGCCTATCCATTTACCTATGCTGAGAGAACTTCGGAAGTATTGGTAATGCTTCATTTCTGTCTGTTACTTGTACAAACAAAGTATTTCCTTTTTTGTGTTCGCAGCTGCGTGTAACTGACACCGTGGGTGTCAAGCCACTGACTTAATTGTTCAGCTAGTAGACGAGAGACCTTTAGTGGAAGGAGTACATTGCAAACTTGTTTTCCTTAATTTAGGAAGTTTTTTCCTTAATTTTGATTTGCCTATTTGCTAGAATGTGAGGAATTTAAGAGGGAGGGTGCTGTTCTTTACAACATGTGTTGAAGGTATGATCTTTGCAAAGTAATAATTACTCTTTCTTTCTTTAGGAAGTGCACATAAAGGAACCTATAGAAAAGGAAGTAAATCCTCGCCTATTACCAGGTAACTGTTATATATTGTATTTTTGGAAATAAATAATAAAAAAATAATAATGTAAACAATATTTAAATATTCCTGTGTCTGCAGCAAGCAGTCATAGGACGTTAGTGTGCCAAGTAGTAAAATTGAGGCCTTGGTAACAACCCATTGAAATGTTTTAAATAGCTGTATCTGCATGGGTTGCTGTAAAAATGATAAAAATCGACGTTTTTATAGAGCACAATATCTTCAGGTAAGCTGCATGTGGAGAACTGTCTATACTGCAGTTTGCTCACTTTCTTAAAAGACAGTTGGGTGGGTGTTTTGTTTGTTTTGCAACTGAAGACCAGGAACTAGTGGAAACTTACTTTCTAGTTGCTTTGTTTCTACTGTGAGTTACTTACACCTTTTGATGCCTCATTCACTAAGATTTTTTTTTTTTAATTTACAATTCTTTTTAAAAAAGTTTTCCAAGATCAGGCAAGGTTATGTTGCCAAGATAAAATACAAATAAAAGCTTAGAATGAACTAGTATTGTTCTGTTGGGTTTTCTGCACTTTATAGGAAACACCAAGACTTCTGGCTGGTTATACCTATGATAACCTGTTTTTACGGTCTTAAACTTGAAGTTCAGTTTCTGCTAATTTTAATATTGGAACTTAATTGACCGTTATGTATGCAAACTTGTGTTTGAGAACTTTAAAATAGCCCACGGGCCTGTAAAATAAGCAACACCTCCAGTCAAAGCTGTGAATAATTAACTATGATGAACTGGTAATAATCAACCAAATGTTTCAGCAATCTTAGAGTCCAGCAATAAGGAAAATTGGAACAGTTTTCAACTTGTTTATTGACTATATTAACTACTCTTTAGTGGGCTTTTTTTTTTCCAAGTACACACTTGTATGGTTGCTCTCTGCAACTCCACGCACTGTTCTCCTACCACTTAGAGTAGGCCGTGATACAGGTACCGCTGCTTAAAGAACTCCTCGGTGTGTGCAGTTGTTCAGTCCATCTTGAGTAATGTTAATGATCTGGAAGGCTCTTAATGTACTGATTGCAGGAGTTGCATCTTAGTCTCTTTGTACAACAGTGATGAAATACCTTTGGGCGTATAGTTAACGAGAAGCTGAAAGTTAATGCTGAGTTTAAGGTAACAGTTGAAATAATTAAATTATAAATGTCAGTTGTGTTGCAAGTCAATGTTTCTTTATACAGGTGAACTGCTGCTTTGTGAGGCAAGCACAGTATACAAGTACATACAAGAAGATGGGTCAAATCGTGGCACCTGTGGGAAACTTGTATGCACAAACTTCAAGATTGCTTTCCTTGATGATGATTCTGCTTCAGATGATAATGTAGGAAGACAAGTCTTCTAATTATGACCAAACAGGCTCTGAAGACATATAGTGTCTCTGACTAAATAATTGTATCTTTCCCTTATGTATGGATACAGAATAAATACAGATTTATAGAAAGTTTTAATAGCTGCAGACTAGTTTTAGCCAGTCTGCATGTGCTTGATCTGTGCAGATCCTTCCTCAGGCTCTAATGACTATTTGAGTAAACATAGTGCAAGCCTTACATTAGACATAGTTTATACCTTTATACTTTGTGAGTTGGTAATTTAGTGAAGCTTAAGTTACAAGAATTGTTTTGAAAATTAAATTAACAGTTTGTTCAAACCAGATTTCTGACCGCTTATCTAGTAGCAATTGCAAAAGCATGAATGTCAAACATGTTTCTCAAGTTGTATAGCGTATGTCTGATTTGACTTTGGGCTACATCTACAGAACCCTTTCAGGGCTGCATAAGACTTGAGTAAGTTGATATTCAGTGGAAATGCTCTAGATAATTGTTTGTGTGGCTCTATAAAGCTCTGAATTATTCCATTCAGAATCAGGTGTTGACTGCCAAGATTTAAAAACCTGGTACTACTGAGTTGGCAAACATTAAAAAGCTAAAAAGTCCCCAAATCTTAAATTAGTTGAATCTTGTTTTCTTTGTTTTAGTTGCTCAAATTGAACTGTCAAAGGGGAATGGTAATGTGTGCTTAAGCATCTGAAACAGTCTGGTCTGTTTAGGTGATGAAAGTGGAGGAGAGCGTGGTATATGGCTCTTGAGTGCAAGGTGATCTTGACAGTGAAGAAGAATTAGAAGCATATGGTTTGGCACATGTTAACTGTAGTTGTAAGTTTCTTGGGGTAAAATTTCAGGGAGTTTAAATGTTAAACTAAGGCTTCTGCATTCAAATACGGATTTTTGGACCTCCTAGAATTAATTGGGACAAAGCTGCAGAGCCCTTTCCACAGATCACGTGAGATTTATGCTAGAGTTGATAGTGACCGTGCTAATTTCTGTTCCATCACTAACTTGAAGTCTTGGGTTTATAACATGCCAAGTCAACTATATTTCTCTTAACAAAAGTTCAGTGTTAGGGAGCACTGGAACAGGTTGCCCAGGGAGGCTGTGGAGTCTCCTTCTCTGCAGATATTGAAGACCCGCCTGGACAAGGTCCTGTGCAGCCTGCTGTAGGTGACCCTGCTTCAGCAGGGAGGTTGGACCAGATGACCCACAGAGGTCCCTTCCAATCCCTGCTATTCTGTGATTCTGTGTAATACAGACTCGGAAATAACTTGAATGGGGTTAACTCTGTTCACAGCTGTCTTCATGCAAAATGTAATTTGCTGATGTAGTATACATCAGCCTTGTGGTAATAAGATTTAACGTAACAATGTTTAATTGTGGCATCACTCAAATGTAGCTTTTAACTCTGAGCTCATGGAATGAGAAAAGTGAAGAGAGCTCCAAATCGCTTGAAGTTTGCCAAAACAGTAGATAAGAGAATTGGGTTGTGTGTGTCTTCATTTTACCCAGTGATAAATCTGGCTGTTATGTTGGAATATTCTTGGGATACTTATTCTTTTAAGAGACCTTTTATTTCCTGCTAGGTTCCTGTAGCAAGGAAACTTGTCATGGAAGTTACTGTATTTCCTGTTTACTGCAATGATTCTAGTTTGAAAAGTAACTCTCAATAGAGAAATGCATGATTTAAAGCTGTTTGAAAAGTAAGAACTCTATCTACATTTCAAGCATGGCTGAGACTTAAATAAAACTGGATCTGCAGTTTAGAAACTATGCCTATGTAACTTGCATCTGTCTGTATTTTAATAACTGTTCTTCAGTATTCTACTTTACACAGGTTATAAGGATAAGAAGTAATGCTGATACTAAATTAAATACTGATTACATCCTTTACTTGTGAGAAGGTGCTACTGCTTAGTAGTGTGAGCTATCTGAGAATTTTTTTCCTGTTTTAGGAGCACCAGTTTAAGAATAAGATCGTAGGAGAAAATGACATAACCCTGCAATGCGTAGATCAGATCTATGGAGGTAGGTCAGCTTTCTCCTCTTCTTTTAACATGCCTCACTTCTGAGTGTCTTGCAGTGCTGGTGCTCTTTGTCTGTACATGTACACATCCTTTTTAGAAAACCGACAGAGTTGTCACTTTGGAAACTAGGATTGGGTAGTCTGGAAAAAACAGCTGCAATTACATTTAATGATGAAATGACAGATAAGAGATCTGGCATAATCCAGTCTTATCCCTCAAGCTTGTCAAAGCTACATTTTAATTATCTTGCTGGGACAGGCAAAACAATTTCTTTAGAATGCGATGATTCGAAGCAGTGTACTGTGAAAAATCTCTGATGAAGATTGGTTCACAAGGATCTTCCAGGATATCAACTATTTCTACAAATATGGAGGTATTCACTTCATTTGAGCAATCACACAGCAGAGCAGTACAGGTAGCAAGTTCACAAACAATATCTTTAATTTGTCTAAGGGAGCTTTGTTTTACGAGATTCATGATGTCTTCCATATATCAAAGGAGATAGAAAATGAGGGTTTAATTTACAAGTAAATCTAAGAGTGTTGTGCAGCAGGGCTTACAGGTAAGCCTGCGTCGCTAAAAAAGGTAAATGAGTGGGGCTGGTAATTTGTAAGTAAGGAGGAAGGCTTTGTTGAGAAGCCTGACTCTGGACTAGTGTTACAGTATTCAGAGTGTTTATGAATGGTGATCTGATTTCCTGAAGGAGTAGACTAGGGGGAGACTAGTGGAAGCTAGTTGTGAGACGCTGTTTAGTTTCATATGCAGTGGCCTAGCTGGCAGCACACGAAGTTGTGAAATGATACATCCTCAAACAGAAGTGAACAGACGGCTCTCATGGGGACTTTGAGGTCATTAAAAATAAATAATTTTTTTAGGAACTTAGAATGATCTCAGGTTTTTGGGGACTTTCCCCTCTAGCAAAACAGCTAAATTATGTTCTTTATGCATTTCAGAACTTTGAACTTACTATGCAGTGAGAATGTGAACAGAAATAATCACTGAGCAGCTGGCTTGCTGCAAGCTTGGTTTCTGCCTTGCAAGAAGTAGTTTGAGTGGGTTTCAAAAAAAAAGTTGAGTGCATTAGCACAAGAGCTTACCAGTCTGTTGTAGGATGCTTGTTTTGACTTGCTAAAACTTGAGATTGGATTAGTTTCTTCAGCATTTTGAAAAGTCAAACAGGAATAGCTTTATCAACTGATGGCAAAGTTATTTTTAGTATTTACTTAGACTTTTAATTTTGCAGTTTATGATGAGAAAAAGAAACTTCTAACTGGACAACTGAGAAAATACCCAGAGAAACTAATTATCTACTGTAAAGACCTAAGAGTATTTCATTTCTGCCTGAGATACACAAAAGAAGAGGAAGTGAAAAGAGTAAGTATAGTAATTTAATTTGGTTTGCTGTTTTAAGCTTAGTGTTGGGTGTTTAGATGTAGAGATGAGTGAAGGATGAAATTAATCCTGAGAGATCCCTCACACCTGGAGTGTTTTCTGATGATTCCCAATTCAGAAAGAAGATAAAAGACACTGATTTCTAGCTGATGTTACTCATTGAACATCATTATGTGTAGCAGTTAAAAAGATCAGATGCACTGGCTCTTTGAAGAAAACTGGAGCTTTAGAGTACTACAGGAAATTAGCTTCAGCTCAGGCAAACTTGTAAAGCTCTTCTGTTTGTGGTATATAATTTTATACATTTTAGACTTCAGCATTTTTCATATGAAAGCAGTTATTTTCCTGACAACTTGAGTTCTTTTGACAGGTTAATCTGAACTCCAAACTAGGAGTCTACTACATCTATTTAAATAATAAGAATAATTCTGGAAGTTGAATACTTCTCATTAAGCCAAGTAGGTAAAGTGTTTTGCAGGCAGCAGAGAAAGCTTTTTAAAAAGTTTTCAGTTTTCAGCTGGTGAGGATAGAACACATTGCACAGTTTTGTTTAAAACCTTTGAGAGGGGGGTAAAAAAAAAATCATGTTTTTTTACACTGATGGTCGGTAGTCTGTGTTTGGGTGTTAATTTTTGGTCCTTTCGTAGATTGTCAGTGGTATACTTCATCATAGCCAGACTCCTAAGCTGCTTAAACGCTTGTTTCTGTTCTCTTATGCATCAGCTGCCCCAAACAACACAGGTAAATGTTTTTCTATTTTTGATTTTATTTGTTGCATACTGGTAGTTCCTTAAGCAGTCTGGGATGCTTAGTAACCGAGTTTGTCCTCAGCTTATGACTCTGCCCTGCTGGCAGGTAGCCTCAGCAGATTCGTTTTTCTCTTGTTATACATTGTTAGACCTACTGCTAAAAAAATCTCTTAATTGTCAGCTGTTGGTTTCTGTGTCCTTCAATGTAGTAATGCAGAAATTTTCCAAGCAAGAATAACATTACTGGATTAAACACTTACTATGGTCAATATGTGCAAATACTTTTCATGTGCTTCTGACTAGATGCTCTCATCTAGAAAATATTTTGCTTATTTTATCAATGTGTTTTTTCTGTATTGGTTTAGTGAACCAAACTTCCTACTCTTAATTCTTAAATTATTACATTTTCAGTGGCATCTGACAAAGTATTTCCATTTTTGCTCTTATTTGCAAACAGTCTGCTTCTCCTGGGCAACTGCAGAAAAAGCATAGGTTTGCATAGCAAGATTCCAGTAAACATCTGACTTGCTCTTATAGCTAACTTATTACCTGATCTTCCCACTTGATCAAACTTGGCTGAATTAATTTTGCAGTAAGCTGCAGAATTCAAGATAAAAATTTGTCAGCACACTTTTTTGCGCTTCATGGTTCAGACTTCAGCTGAGGCAATAGTGCTGTTTTGAATTAGGAACCTGAGTCTTAGTGCACAAGGAGTGCCTATTCCTTTCACAGAGGGAGGCTTTGATGTACCCAAGATATTAACTGGACACTTAACAAAAGATGTCAAGGAGTTACAGAATCACTGAGGTTAGGAGAAACCTCTGGAGACCATGTAGTCATGCTCCTGTCCAGCTGCCCCTGTTTAGAGTAGGGTTAAGTACAGCAAGCTTACCAGGGTCATGTGCAGGTGAGTTCTGAATATCTTCCAAGAACTGAGACGCCACAACATTTCTGGACAGCCTGTTTCATTATCTACAGTCAGATAGTGACAAAGTTTATTATTACATTTGAATGGGGTTTGCTGTAGGTCAGCATGTGCGCACTGCCTGTTGTCGTGTCACTGGATACCACTGAGTCTAGATCCATCTTCTTTACTCTGCTTCCCTGCTTCTGCCCCCGGTCAGGTGTTTATACACACTGGAAAGATAGCTTGCCCCTGTGTGCGTCTGTGCTGAGCCTTCTCTTCTCCGGGCTGAATGATCTCAGCTCTCAGTCTCTCCTCATAGCAGGTGCTTCAGGCCCTTTAATGATCTTAATGGGCTTTTACTGGACTTCATCCAGCATGCCTATGCCTGTCTTGTGTCCTGGGGAGCCCAGTGCTGGACACAGTGCTACAGGCATGGCTTTACCAGTGCTGATGTGAGAACAGTGATCACCTCATTCGTCCTGTAGGCAGTGGTTCTCCTAATGCAGCCCAAGAGTTTGTCTTTACTGCAATGGCATGTTGCTGGCTCAGGTCGTCTCTGCAGGCTTCATCTGTAATTGGTGTTCAGTTTGAACTGAAAACATCAGAAAAACAGTAAGCTTTTCCAGGTAGAGACTAAGCAAATGTGGGAGAAACCTAGTCTTTATAGCAACTTTGAAGTGATGTGCCAGAATATCTTCATATTTTAAGAGCAGTCTTCAATAATAAATGCCTAGGTCTCATTCTTTACAACGTTGTTAACAGGACAAACCAAGTAGATCATAGAAATTGGATTTTATGCCTCTTGTGGTCTGATAGTCTTAAAATCTTAACTGGTCCCTTAGACCTCACTAATAATGTTCTGTTTCCAGCTGTAAATACTTCATCTACCTTATCTTACAGTGGAGAGTTTCAGCTTGCCATTGTATCTTCTGCGGAAATTCTCGCTCTGTTTGCTGTTCCAGTGTTAGCTGATGTTGCAGGATACTTAATTGTGACAGGTATCTAAAACAATTGGCGTTACTCCATAAATTATATTGGTATTATACAGGGTCTGAGGCTAAATCAACCTGCTGTTGTAACTGTTGCTGAGGTGGCTAAATAGAACTACAGCAAAAGTTCTCAGCTGAAATGATTAAGACTGAATCTGAATTGCTGTAATAAAATTTCTGCTCTTATCAAGTGCCTGGAATGTTTTATTCAGTGCAAAACTGCTATCCGTGAAGAAAGAATGAACTTCAAATTCAATGCAGTATCTGAATTGCAGAAAGGCTTTTGATGTGGCTGTTAAGTGTAGAATTAAGTCTGTATTAGGTGCCAGTCAGCTGCGCTAGTACACAGTGTTATTTGACACAGCATCCTGCATTTTAGGCTGGATGTGAGGACAGCCTCAACTGTGTGGAAGTTCCGTAAGAACTGATCAGTTTCTGAAGGAAAAACTATTCCTGAAGTTATTAGTTAAAGCAGTATTTGACAGAAGATTTGTTAAAGATCAGACAGAAGCAGTGTGTTGCACAAAGGCATTTTATCTTTGGCTTGAGGCTTTCCGTACACAAGAGGTTTTGCTTGCTTACCTTAATGAAAACTACTTGATTTAGGAATGCTTTCATGTTAGAAATACCGATAGTCTTCAAAGTTAAAATTATTGATTTCTGACAGATCGAAGAAACCAAACTGTGATGTTTGATACTCTTGAGGACTGGCGTGGTGAGTTGGAGCGGACCAAAGGGAATGTGAAATACAAAGCAGTGACTACCAATGAAGGTTACAGAGTCTCTGAAAAGTAAGCTTGCTCTGGTTAATGAGATGTATATCCAAAGTTCACTATTAACACTTGTAAAAGTCGGTGCTACCTTTGATGCTGAGCATTACACAGTTGTTCAGGATATTTTTTTAAGGATCTGGTTTCCATTTTGATTCATGGGGTACTTTGATTTGTCACTCGAGTAGGTCATCTTACCCAATGCCGGCTCAAGCAGGGTTAACTTCAACATTAGGTCAGGCTGCTCAAGACCTTGGTCCATCAACCTTTGACTAGCTCCAGGGGTAGAGAATACTACCTTAAAATGGAACAGAAAATATGTAGGTCTGGTACATACACTTTTGTCATACTTACTTTTTGGGACCACATTTTCTCAGTTCTGTACCCTTACTCTGGTAAAATTTCAAGTTACATGCACTTCAAATTTTCTGTTGTTTTAGGTGGGGGGCTGGGTGGGGAAAGAGTAACTGGTTTATAGTACATCTGCAAATGTGCTGATGGAAGTTAGGTTGCATTACCTCTAGTGTAGTGGATGGTATACTTCTACCATTTTAGCGAAGTAATATCTGTCATTGAACCCATTAGGATGTATAGAAGGTTTTGTGTACTACTGTTGTTTAATGATCAAGTCTTGAAAGGTTTTACAGACCTTGAAAACAAACACCAATTTTCAAAGAAGTCTTAACTACTCTAGAACTGTCTTGAGAGACCTAAGATGAGGTTAAGTACTTATCTTTGTTGCTTCTGTGGGCCTTGAACATAGTTGTGGCTGATACTGGAAATTCATGATGTATTGAATGACATCCTTAAATTGTGATGCAAACTGCTTACAAGGCATGGAAAAAGAACTAGTTATCTATTCTTCTGAAACAATGAAGAATGAGAGAACCAAGGCAGTCTTAACAGTCTTAGATGTTATAATAAAATGTAGGACTTAATTTTAGGCTTGGAAAGGCAGGGGGATGTTGTAGTGAAAGTAATTAGCAGCTCAAGATTGGAAGAAAATACCTTATCCAGCTGAAACTAAGTGTAGGATGTTGAGAACATAATTATCTAGTAGGAAGGATGATTGTAGCTGTAAGAGTAATATATAATTAGCATGTGGGCTGCAACTCTCACCATTGTTAAAAGGGGCTTGTTCTTTGTTCAGTTTAAGTGCAAGAAACTCTTTTTTTATTTCATCTTAGGCTGCCTTTGTATTTTGTTGTTCCCATATGCATTTCTGAAGAGAGTATCTTGAAGTATGAAGGCAGAGGCATTCCTGTAAGTATATATGCATGACTGAGAATAAGAAATCGTACTGAGAAGACATAACTTCAACAAGCATTTCAGATGTTACGCATATTATTTTTAGAACTTGTTTTTTACAGCTCAGACACCTAGTCATCTATAGAAGGGGAAATAGATGCTGGAAGGAGAGATGTTCAAAATATTCTGTATTCTCCTTAAACAGTGTAAAGGAAAGTGGAGATTCACAGCCCTCTCATTTATCAGATGTCTAATGTCCTATAGTCTTACCACACTATTAGTCTGTCTATCCACCAGCCTGTTTTTCATGAGACTGAGTACTGACTGGCATCTAGCTGGGGCAGCATGTAGGGCTTGAAATCCTATTTGGATGTTGAAGTGAACACCATGAATGTGCAGACATAGTTGAATACCTTCAGTTGTGTAGCTTGGGTGCTGGTAAGTACTATGGCTATGATGATGCAGCGTTTTTACAAAGCTGGGTAGCCTAGCTGAAAAACTAGTTCTACCAGTCTCAACAGAAAATGAAGTTAAATATACTGGTTTGCGCCCTGTAGCAAACTGGATTTGGCTTACTAACTCTTATCAGAGTTTAAGAACCAGTAGATAGAAAGAACGGAGCAAAATAACCTCACTTATGAGGTCTTACCTTAGTTGCCACAGGTTCATCAAGTTTGCCACAGAAAACAATATTCACTTCATCCTCTCTAATTAATCAGTCCATGGAGAAGACAATGCTGTACTGTCCTATCCTATTTGTCCTTTCAGATAGCAAAGTTCAAAATACTTAGGTTCACTTTTTCTGTGATAGTCAACCAGACAAATTACAGTGGCTGTTACACAAAAACAGAAGTGATTTTTTTTTTTTTTTTAATTGCATCTTGCATTGTTCAGAGACCTTGTAGAACTCTTCCAATTATTTCCAAGTCCTTTTTGGGGACCTACTGTCAAAACAGCTTGAGCATATTAAATCAGTTTGAGACAGCAGTGAAAGGCCAGTATAGTCACTTTTTCCACTCTTGATGGTTGTGAGGTTTTCTGCGTCCTTCTGAGGTTGCACCTTGTGGCTACTGTAAATTGGTAGCAGAACTCTAACTTCCTGATTTGACTTGTGTAGTATTCCTGATGAAAATGTTTCTGACTCCCAGTTTCAAAGAGAGTTTAAAGATCAACCTGAGAGAATCAAGCAGTAGGTGTGAGTCAAGAAATTACATGTAAAGGTAAGAAGCTTTAAGGACAGACTTGCTGCAAGAAATACCTTCAACTGTGCAATCCGATTCAGTTGTGGAGTTCGTTTAATATCTTACTTCATATGCCTTGATGACCCTTTATGTGTAGCTCACATGGAAAGGCATGGCTGTGTATCTATTGTGAGTTATCTTGAGGCTGAAATACTATAAGAAACACACTACTATGTTGGTGTGGAGAAACAGATGGCTAATATAGCAGTTAGTTACAAGAACCATCTTGCTGTGGCATATCTTCCAACATAATCTGGCCATGGATATTTTGATCATTTTTTTTCACCTATGAACACGGTTGAGAAAGTAGTGTTCTGATTTAATCTGAGATTTTATATTTCCCTGTGCATGTATAAAGCTTAACTTACAGCTTGCAGGTGATAACACAGTGTACTGAGGCATGTAGTTTTGGTGCAGATGTAAAGTTTGCTTCTGCTGACGGGTTTGAATACACTAAAAATTTAATAAAGCACAGCATAGAGAGATTTCTTGTAATCAGTCACCTAAGCCAATACTTTGTACAGGACAGTTTACCAATTTTTATCACCTGGTAAATGTCTTTCTGCAGATTTGGTGTTGGTCTTGCCATAATGGTGCTGCTCTTCTCAAAATGTCTGCATTTCCCAAAGAACAGGATGACAGCACTTCACAAACGCAAAAAGCCTTCTTGGATGGGTCAGTAATAGCTATTCTGTCCAGAACACTTTGCTTGGTATGGACCTTGCTTCTCTTTTTCCATATATGCTGTATCTTTAAGCTTGCACGCATCAGGAAACAAGCTCTAGATCTAGAAGTAGTTTTCTGTAGTGGAATGGGTTTTAAGCCCTTGGACTAACAGCATCGCTCAATTGTGCAGGCCTGTGACATCACAGAAGGCTTATTTGCAGAAATAGATATAGATGTATCAGATGACTCTATGTACAAACTGTGGCTTGTTATTAGGTAAAGCAGCACCAAAGCCTGTAGGTCTTAAGAACAGTTAACATATCATTAGCTGTGGGGCTCAGTTTTGTTTGCAAGTAAGTGAAGTCCAGACTCCATCTCTAAACATGAATTTGCAAGCTGAGTTTTAAATCTCACAGAACTCTGTGGTCTTCTCAGAACTAGATCTGTGTTCCGAAATAACTTTAGGTAAAGTGACTGAGACAATCAGGCAGTTCACTACTGCTACTTTCATATGCAATGGCAGGCAGCCCTTTGCTTCAGCTGAGTTAGTGAGCTGAATTAGCTCAGCAGTCTGAAAAATGCCAAAGTTATCATAAACGGAAGAGCACAGCTGCATGGCTGAGAGTTACGGCAGTGACTTGTTGCTCTTTTTTTTTTCTGGGTTTTTTTAACCTGCTGAGTGTCCTGTAGAGAACTTCTCTCTTAACAGCAGGCTATTAGATCAGGCTAGTATGCACTGTTTGTACTGCTTCACCACTAGGTGCCTTCTCCTCATAGATGGAGAACCTGTTAATCACACAGAACTAACAGAAAATAGTTTGATAAGACTTTAAAAAACTCTTTTGTTTTTAAAATTAATTATACTTGCATGGGAAAGGCTTTTGATTTTTCTTTAGATCCTCTAATGTTTATCCCCTGAAATGGGGAAGTTTACGTGACACAGCTCTTTATAATGCTGTTTCACAGTGTGAAAGTAAGTAAAACTAGCAGTAAGCTGTAACAAGGTATTAAATGATATTTTGATCTCTTGTCTGTGGCCATCTGGACTTGGCGCAGTATTGCTGATTTTCTTTGCTATGAAATACTGGTGGTTAAGCACTACCATGTAAAAAATATATCTACAAATTGTCCATAAGGGCGTGTTAACTTGCCATTGTAATAGTAGTCTGAACTCAAGCACACAGCAGATGTTTACAATTAACAGCTTCTTTTATGGAAAAAGTTGTTTAGAGCCAGGTCTTCTAACACTAATAGTTTACTTCAATTCAAAAGAAGTATTTCATTATTGACAAATTATTGCTTTCCCTCATTTCTCTGATTTGTCTGCTGATAGGTCTAGTAACCTGCATTTCTGATGTGGGCTGGTGTAGTTCTCACTTAGAGCAGGCTTCTGTGCTTCTACATACAGGAAACAAAGTGCTCTGTCCTGCCTGGTCAAGAGCCCGCAAGGCTGCACTTATGAAGGTTAAGCTAGAGCAGCTTTCTGCAAATCTTGACAATAAAAAGCCAGCATGACACCAGAGGTAATTACTAAGCTGATGTTCATCTGAGCTCTGGAGCTTGAATGAGAGGGGATGTTCTGGGTCCAAACCAAAGCTTCATCTGGCCTGGTATTTTTTCCTCTCTTCCTAGGGAAAAATTAGCAGATACATGGGGAAGCAGAAGGCGGCAGGTATACTGTCTTGTTTGAGATCAAATTGTTTAATCTCTTTTACTCGTGTGTTTCATTAGCAGACCTGGCAGCTAGGTATAAGAATGTAATTTTGTTGGTAAAAGTCAAGAAGAATTGTGTCAGCTGGGAGGTTTGAGTGTTTATATCCATCTCTGCTTTCTGCGTTCAGCTCTAAATAGCCCGCTATAAAGTAGTTTTGGTGTGTCTAGTGAACATAATGCTAAAGAAGCAGTAGTAAAAACCAAAGAATGGTTATAATATGAATAACTGCACAAATATGCATGAATATAATTTTATTGGTTTAACAGTTAAGAGCAGCAAAACTTGTCATGAGCTTGTAGGCGAGCTTCCAGCCACTATTTAAAAACGCATGGAGGCCATTAGCTTTCTAGGGTATGTATCTTTTCATCTTACAGCTGTTTCCCAAACCATGCCTTTTAACTTTGTCTTCAGTGATAATAGTTGGTGCATTATTTGACTTGTGAAGCAGAAGTCTTTAATCTCTTGATGATTTGATTTAGAATCTATAAGACAATTAGCAAACCTCCCTATGAACTCCTGAAGATGGATGACTTGTCAAGCAGCCTTCCATCTCTGCAAGATATCCAGACTGCATACACAAGGTTCAAACAGCTGTTTTTGATAGGTAAGTCAAACTTTAGTCTTTTGTCTCTAAAGTGACTGAGATAGAAAGCATAACAATGCTTTTATGTCTCATGAATGCAGTCCTTGTCTTGATGGGTGTCTTGCTTTTGACAGTGGTTAGAAGCAGACTTTTAAATATCTGGCTGAAGACTGTTCTTATGACTGTGTTAAAGGAGATTTATAGTTCTTAGACTTACTACCTCTTGCTAAGCAGTCACAAAATCTGAAAATGACTTTTAAAGAGAATGACTATGGAGTTTAAATGTTAGTTGGATTGAAATTTATCAGAAAGATTTTTCAGTCTTCTGGGGTGCATTGAAACTGAATGTTAAATGTCAACCTTTTAAGCATTTTTGCTATGTCCAGAGTTGAGACTAAATGCTAATTAATTTTTGCCTTAGCTTGTTACAAACTAGTCACATCTCAATATATATGAAGCCTGAGCTTGCTTAAAATTCTGCCACTCTGGATGGAGGGCTAAACATGAGTACCATGAACAGTAAGTCCACTTGAAAGGAGTGAACTTGGAAGCCATGTGAAGGTATAATCTAGGCTTTCTGACTGGTTTTTTTGGGACTCCGTAACTGTTTTGCTGTTATGAAACAGTAGTTTGACTTCACTCCTTGGCATGAAAAAGCTCCACACCACCTTGCAACTGTGCAATGTGCCATTGGGCCATTTTGGACAGTCTGTCTTCTACAGGATAATGAGGGTAAATGTTGCAACCACGTCTGGTTTGCTGAACTCTGGGGCAGTTCACATATTGCTGTTGTTGTTGGATGTAACTGAACTGATCATCATTGAGGAACTGTGTATTTGCAGTGTAGCCTATAGTCAGTATACAAGTCATGTTGGTTTTACGTGTGGAATTTATCTGGTAAGTTGGTACTGATTGCAATTTAGTACGAATGGTTTCTGGTAAATATGTAGTAAAGATTTCAGTGACAGTCTGAAGAGAAGTCTAAGATACATGAGGTATTTGGCAGAGTTTCACATTGAGGATTTTGTCTGGAATATGCTGTCAAATCCACAGTGAATCTTAGGAACTAAAAACAATTACCTATATTTTCCTGCTGTTTCTGGTAACTTAACCTCCTATAGGAAAAAGACCAAAGCTCGAATTTAAGTCATTTAATGTCTCTTGGGAAATGTGGCGTATTTCAATGGTGTAATTGTATCATTGTCTTACGTTACTTGAAGCAAAAGGGACTATGTTCAAACAGCATTCCAGTAAGTGTTTTTGTCTTACAGCTTAGATCCTCTTAAATTGTTCCTCTTATTTGAAATGTTGCAAAGGCAGATGGTGGTTTTGCTCGACTGCTCGCAAGTCTCACTGTATGCCGTTTCCCTACACATGTTATATGAGACTTTGAACACTTTAGTTCTCAAATCTTAGTGGAGTATTTCTTAATTGTCCTAGAAGATAGGGTGGGAGGGAAAGTTTGCTCTCTATTGTGGTGTTATTAAGCAAAATACGTTGATTAGTGGGTAAAACAAACTTCAAGTATTTAGTTGTCCAATTAAAAAGAAGTTCCTGTTTTGATTTGGAGATGGCTTTGGCTGGGGGAGGAATGCCAGACCAAGCAGTTCTTTGTAGAGGCTTGCATATACAAGTGGGTGAGTCTAATTGTGGTTGAGTACGGGTGAACAAAACAAACAGCCAGCTGCACTTAACGTGGCTACTTCAACTTTCAGGAGTAAAACTCTTCGCTTAAATTATGGACATAATACACCTAAAGAAAATTTCACTATGGACTGTGGATGTTATCTTTAGGGATGAAAGCTTGTTCTTTCTACAGGAAAAAACACAGAAATCCCATTTCCTTGGTATCATGGTTTTTAGGTGGTTTTAAAGGACTGGAAATTTATGGTGTATTTTTTCCTTGATTGAGAATGGACAGATGTTTTTCAAATAGTGATGGCCAGCTAAATGGAACATGAGATTTGGGTGCAAGGGAATATTCTAAAATTTGGATGGAAAATGGGGTGAACTGTGAAGTAAAGGGTATCTTTCTTCGAGGACTGTAATCTACATACTTTAAAGGGTGTCATACTTAAAGACTGGATGTGAATTTGAAGATGTTAATTGGAAAAAAAAAATTGAGAAAACTGCATCTAATTTGAACAGAACTGACTAGAGAGCTTTGAAGAGGCATTCTGGTGCTTGTTTTATGGAGAACTAGTTTCTATGGCCAGAGTGAAATGAATAAGGAAAAGAAAGATTTTGTTTGTTTTAAAAAGTCTAATGAACAGAATGAGGGGCATGAGCAGGCATAGAGGCAGAACAGCTACAGGAACAAATGCATGTGCAGTTGAGGATCATAGATGCAAGCTGCAGAAAACAAGACAGAAGTGAGCATGTTTTGGAAGTAAACTCTGGAAGTGTATGGAGAGACTTTGGGAGGTGAAAAGAAATTATACAGAAATAGGCAGAAATTAAGCTATTGGTGGGAGACTAGGGAATAGGGGATGTGTGGTGTATCTCAGTTGTTTCTCAATAGCAGAACTGTCATAGACCTTGGGCTTCAAGGTTGGTGTGTTACGCAGGAAAGGTAAACTATTCTGGGTTTAATTGACTGTATCAGCTTGCAGGAGCTTTCCAGTTTCTGAATACTGTTGCTGATAGAACTAAGAGCAATAGAGATTTAGGTTGTATTTAACCAACTACAAAAATCTTCGTGAAATTTGTAAGGGCGTCGTGACTGTGTGGTATTGTACTTAGCCTCCTGGTTTATCTTAGCTATTCCCTTTTTTATGTGTTTTAATGACTCTTAAACAGTTTTCACTGCAATTGAAAACCTTTTTCAGGTAGCTTTATGTCCCATAAATTAGTGTAGCTCCATTCTAAGACCCATTCATGTTTCTGACTCTAATGGTAATGACTTTCAAAATCCAGCCTGTTTATGTTAAGCTTTATATAAATCATGCTTTAGATTCAAGCCAGCTGGAACTTGGAAGAACTATCTCCTCTGATTAAACTTCTTGGTTTTTTTTCTCCTTTTGCATTTTGTCATCAGATTTATTTACTTGCTTTGATTGCTATGAACCTCTAGCATACTTGTAAAAGCCTGTGGTGCTATAAAACTTTACTGTAGGACTACTTTGCTTCCTCATTTAGTTCTACGGTGTTGACTTTAACACTGACTAGGACTTACTGACTGCTTAGTATTTGTTGTTTTGTAACAGTTTGTAATTGAAGAGTAATAAAATGTGTGGCCGTTAATTAGCACTACATGTATATATGAACAAACCAATTTCTGATTTTGTTTTTTTGCAGATAACAGTACAGACTTCTGGGCAACTGATGTGAAATGGTTTTCGTTACTAGAGAGCACTAACTGGCTAGAGATAATCAGGTTTGCTATATTTGTAACTTTCTGGGTTTCAAATTGTTGTTAAATGCATTTGTAGTAGGCTTTCTACCTAGTTTCTTGAAATATGACAACGTTTTCACCTCCAGTAGGAAAGAAAATTAGGACAGACTTATGGGGTCATTTATATATCTTATTTCTACAACTTCAGACTGTATTTTTGCAGTGCAGGCTAGTGTTGAGCCTCCCACATTAAAGGATGTGAGAACCAGCAGATCATTCCAATTACAACTCCTCCAGCAAATCTGTTGAAACTATAGATCCAGTAATTTCCCTCCTGCACTTAGTCACCTTCTTTCCAAACTGAAGAATCCTATTTGTTTCTTGCATGAAACCTATTCCGTGTCTCTGACTAGCCTTGCCGTTCTTCTCTGTACTCTCTACTTCTGTAATATCCTTTAGGACGGGATGAACTGCAGTGTTCAAGATGTTAGCCCACCAAAGATTTATAAAATGACAGTTGTTCTCAGTTTTGTCCCCTTCCTCTCGTGATTGTTCCTCAAGTTCTTTTTTCTTCTCTCAGCAGTCCACAGTGAGTAAGTGTTGGAATGGTGTTGGCTAACTTAAGGCTTGTTATAGTGGAATGTTGAGAGTTTTTGTTTGTTTTCAGTGTTACTTTGTGCTAGCTATATTGTCTGCCAATTTATTCTGTGATCAGCTTGTTACCATGTGGTGTTTCTGCAGTCTTATGCAGTCAGCTTTTGTTCTTTCTAGTCTTAATAACATCAGTAAATATTGATAGTTATTAATTCCTTAATCCAGAATTTAAATGTATGTTGAATGAGAGGTTCTAGTAAAGATTGTACATCAAAAAATGCATTGACATAACCAAGATTACAACTAGTTTAAAGTAAATGCCAGCCCAAGTTCCTGTCCTTACATTGTTTTCAGACTGGTCATTTCCATACTTGGATCCAGTTGCTTCCTGGATCTCCCTGTTCTTGGCTCTTGCAGTTAATATGAATGCCTTCTCAGCTATGCTAGATAGTAGAACAAAGAATCTGACAACTCCACACTTAACGAAATAAACTGTCAGCTTCTATTAGTGAGCTAAGCAGTTGCCAGATTCCTAATCTGTGTGCAGACTTTTGCTGAAAATATCCAACTTTATGAAGAGTTAGGTCTGGAAACCAACAGCATTATATCTGGTTTTATGTGATCTTTAATTCCACTCAGTCTTCATTGTGTAATGATAATCTTGGAATAAACTTTGTCTCCATGTTTACAAGATGTGATTGCTGGTCCTTCCCTCCTGCCTCTTACTGCATTTCTCCCATAATCTGTTTTTATGTAGTAGATTAGAACACAGTGTGGTGATATTGACTCTTTCTAGGCTAAAGATCTGGCTCTTAGCAATTATAATACTTTAGAGTGTGTGTGTGATGGCTGCTGTTGATCCAGAATGATCCAGAATAAAGTATTGTATTACAGATGTACAAAGATAACAATCAGAAATGCATGACCAATGGCCAAATAAAGATACCTCTTGAAAGTTTGCTGTTGAGGCTAAACAGTTCTCCATATACACAAGTTAGGCATGGTTTTTGTTGTTTTAAAGACTAGCCAGGTTTCAGTATTATGATATTCTAACTGCTTTTAGGGTAGACGAAGAAACTTAACTGTAATAATGCTATGAAAATGTTCACTTATCTTTTCCTGTGTCACAACAGGCGAGTCTTGAGGAAAGCAATAGAAGTTGCGGAGTGTCTGGAAAGACAGCATACAAATGTTCTCCTTATAGGTAAGAATCTAGTGAGATTATCCTATGTAATTTTTAAAATATCTTTTGAATTTCTTTAGATATAAATTTATGGCTTAAGCAACAATTATGGTAGAAGTTGGTAAAATTCATAGAGTGCTTAAAGTACTAGACACCTAAGTCTCTCACCCTCCTGGAAATGCTGCGTGGAGTTAAAAAACATGGTAAACATAGTTCCAGGCTAAGAGAAATATGTTGTGAATGAGAAAACTGCTAATACGTTGGCAGGAGATTCATGCTACCTCATGTTCGTACTTTCTGTGTTGTAACTTACTTTATTGAAGGTCTCCTAGATCTTTTGCTATACTTTAAGGTGGTGGGGGGACACACCTACACAAAGAACACAGCGCATGCAAACTTTCTACAAGGATGTTATGTTCTAGATACATACTGAATACTGTGTAGTCTTTGTAGTAAAAATACAGGAAAGAATACACTTATTGTACACACCTTGAGCAGTTTATTTTCCTAGATTGAGTAAAGTAACCACATGGAAAACCAAACTCTATGTTAACCATTAAGCTATTTTTGGATTAGTAACTTAGTTCATTTTTTTCTCACACACTGCAATTTGAGAAACCTAGCATAGGGAAGAGATGTTTCTAGAAGGCACCTGAAGGGTAGAAGAATGCATGTTGCATGAGGAGGCAATTTCACACCTTGCAAAAAGATGCATGCAGGGTCGGAAGGGTAGTGGCAGATAGCTGGCCCAGTAGCATAGGGCAGGAAGGACTTTGCATTGTGGGAGACTGAAAGGCATAAGCATCAAAGTTACAGTAGTAAAAGCTTGGTTTTTGCGGGTTTTATTGTCAAAGTATTATCCTAGTATAAATGTACAAGAAACTTTAGGTTTTTACAAAGGGAAGTACTGGAAACATGGATTCACTTCTCTCTTATGCTATAACGCTTACAACAAATTGTGTGCTTCTCTGATCTTGAAACACGATTTTGTTTATGCGAGGCTAGCAATACTTTGCTTTCTTACCCAGAGTTTTAGGAATGTCTTAGGAGACAATGTGGTTTCTGTTCTTTCCTGTAGAAGAGAGCGCTACTGATCTGTGCTGTGTAATCTCTAGTCTGGTTCAAGTGATGATGGATTCATACAGCAGAACAAAGTCGGGGTTTCAGAGCCTTATTCAGAAGGAGTGGGTAATTGGAGGACATGGCTTTTTGGATCGTTGCAACCACTTACATAAAAGTGACAAAGAAGAGGTATGATTTTTTGTTACTTTTCTTACTGTTTAAAAGTTTACTTGGCTTAAGGAGGGATTTAGATGTCAGTCCAGAAGTTCTAATTACTCTGAGGATCTCTAATTTTGTGTTTTGTTTATGGCTTGGTTTTGTACAGAGTCTCTATTTTTGCTGTTTAGACTTCAGCAATTTTTTTATAACTAAAGAGAACAAATGTAAAGCTTCCCATTCACTCTTGGAGTCTTTTGAAAGACAGGTGTCTCATGTCCTTTTAAGCTGTGTTAAATGGTGGTAGTGTCCATAGAAATAACCCAAGAGAATTGCCTATTCTTGTCACATCTAGAGTGTAACTTTATACTGTCTTGCTAAGTGTTACAGTCTCGCCTCTCCATTTTTGTTTATATTTTGGGAATAGATCAGATTGCTATACAGAATGGAAATCATAAGTGTGAACTGACTAGTTCTGGTCAAGAATAGCTATAAACTGTTTTTGCTTTGCCAATTTTAAAAGGCTACGTAGCAGCAACTTTCATAAGTTAATGTGTGCAAATTCAGGTTAGAAAGCGTTCATCTCTTCTGACAACAATTGGCCAAGGGTAGCTCAGATGATACTTCTTCAGTGTTCAGCTGAAGTTATACACAGCAGTTCTGTAATTAGACAGATTGCTTTTTTTAAGATTTGTATTTGGAGACACTAAATACTATAAATTAGTCTGCATGATAGAACCTATTTTTTTTTCTGTAACTGATGCAGTATTTTCTTTACTTAGGCTCCTGTTTTTCTGCTCCTGCTAAATTGTGTTTGGCAGTTGGTACAACAGTATCCTCCAGCATTTGAGTTCACAGAAACTTACTTAACTGTCTTGTCAGACAGCCTCTATGTGCCTATTTTTAGCACTTTCTTCTTCAACTCGCAACATCAAAAAGACATTAATATGGTAAGGGTTTGTTATTTTGTGGATGCAATGTGTTGGAGAACAGGTTTGACTAACAAGAGAGGAACACTCAAAAAAGCAATTCCCTAGCAGCTTGTTTTTCCATACTTATTTGAAGGGTGGTGCCTTGAAGGGTGAATGAGTGCAGCTTTGGGTGAAAGGAGTCAAGTTCAGGACTTAGAAGTTTGTGAAGACGAAAGGAAAATAACTCGGGAATAGGCTACTTCTAATGTGTGGCTATGGGTTTGTGTTTATTGCTCTTCAATGAAAATGGAGCTCGCTTGACCCAAGAGAAATATCCTGCTGTCCTGTAGAATAAGTTACCCACAAAACTCTTGTATAGTGTTATCTGTTTTATTCCAAAATCAACATTTCCTGAATGTTGATTTACATTTGATTCATGCTTTTCTCTAGCCTAAGAAGCTGGAAGCAACGGGAGTATCTTCTTGAAGGCTATGCGGAGACTAAAAAAAAAAGTAAAGATCACTGTCTTGCATAAAAGTAAAGTGTTGATCATGACATTTAAACAGTAGCACTGCATAACTGCAGTTAACTTTTGGACTTTGGAGAGGTTTATCCTACAGTCCTAACATAGGCCCCCTGCGTTGAAAGAATTCAAGTGTCTATCTCCTGCCCAATTTTCAAAACCTTATGTTTTCTTCAGATAATCCAATCTTATTTTCAACTGGGAAAGGCATTCTTGCTGCTGTCTAATTGCACTGTTAAAATGAAATACTGTCTGGAGCTAGAGGATAATGTATAGATAGCCTTTGTGTCTGTATTCACTTGGGTCTAATAATGTTGTTCAGCTATTGAATACATAGAAACCGAGAGTGTTATTGCAACTCTGTGGCCTCTTCTGTGAAAAGTCAGTTTCTTAATTTCACCTTGACTTGGTCAGAATTCCTTTCTAGCAGTATTAATTGTGACCTGTTTGTTTTGGCAGAGTGGTGAAAGCCTCAAGACACAAAGCGGTCCTTTCAGATTTCTTACTGTGTGGGACTGGTCTGTGCAGTTTGACCGCAAGGCTCAGGCTTTCCTGAACAACCCTCTTTATGCAGAGAAGCCAAAACCAGATAAAAGTCAACGGAAAACTGCACGATTCAAGGTAAGATATGTGCTAACTACTTTTTTTTTTTAAATTATAAAAATATTTTGCACAACTTGTACTTCAAATGTGCTTACAGTGGAAGTATGGTTGCAGTTTTTAATTGACAAAATACATGTAGACCTCAGACTTGCCTGAGTCTCAAGAATGCAGTTTGCACCCACCTCATTTATAAGTCACTGTATTACAGTTACTGTGCATAGCTGTGAGCTTAGGGTTTTTTCTTCATACTTTTGTGCAAGTGCAGTGATAACTTGTGGGACTTCACATCCAGGTGAGTTGCACTGACGTGTCTGAAGTGAGTTTATCTTGGTGTTCCACAGAGTAGCTAACTGAAATACACAGCAGGTCTTTAATTGCCTCCCTAATTGTGTCTGAGTGTAATTGGAGTGTGTGCATGCACTTGCAGAGGGGGGAAGAATGACCACCACCACGAAAAACTGCCTAGGGTATGGAGGATTATGGGCTGGTGACCTCATTACTGGACAGTAGCACAAATTCAGTAAGAAAAATTTGTTTGGGGTAGCCTCTTTTTATTGAAACATCCCTGTTGATTTAATTCTGGTCTATATAAAGCATTTTCAGGTGAGACTGTCAGTATGATCTACAGCATTAATCAGGGAACTCTTATGCAGTGGGATGCAATGAGGAACCACTGGATTAAAAACTTCTAAATGAAGTGCTCTTTGATTTGTGTGGCTAGCTTAAACTAACCATGGAAGTCTGTAATACTTGGATGTATGCAAAGAATTCTCCTTTTTCAAAGAAAAATGCTTTATTCTGTGTTACTACATTGCTATGAAGTGCAGGGAGGGTATCTGGGAATGCTAAGTATGCTGTATGAAGTATTTGGTGTATTAGCCATTGAAGAGTAACATTTTTAGAAAAGCATGACTTTGCTTGTACGTATTTTCTGAATACAAGTTATGTTTTTCTTCCTCTTAAGATGTTCTAAAGTCCCGTCAATACTTAGTACATTTTTCTTTTCTTTACTCTTAAAGCATCAGCGGCAACTTTCTTTGCCATTGACACAAACAAAATCTTCCACGAAGAGAGGATTTTTCAGGGAGGAAACAGATCATTTAATCAAAAACATTCTGGGTAAAAGAATTGGCAAGTTCATAAATTCTTCAGATGAACCTCCTAATAGCTTCAGGGAATTTTATGAGAGCTGGCATAGTAAACCTGTTGACTATCACGGTCTTCTGTTACCTCGCATCGATGGCCCTGAAATCAAAGTCTGGGCACAACGGTATTTACGATGGATTCCTGAAGCCCAGCTTCATGGTGGTGGTACAATAGCCACAGCTGCCAAGATTTTGGACTTGATGGAGGAAGTGCAAAGCTTGCAGGTGAAAATGGATGAAGAACACAGTCAAGCTTTTTCTGGAGATGTACATTCTGGTCCACTGCTGAGAAATTCTGCCCGTTTGTCATCCTTGTTTCCATTTGCTTTACTTCACAGACAGTCTATCAAACCAGCTTTACCCACTAGCACCTGGAAAGACTTGGAAGATGAAGATGACTTGGTCAAGAGGGATGATGAATTTGTTGATCTAAGTGGTGATATATCATAAAGTGTACATAAGTTAGTGTGAATTGTACGTGGCTAAGCTCTGAGTTTTAAATGTTGTGTTGTATCCTCATCAGGAACTCATTCAGCCATCTGCAGCCTGTTTAATGGGTTTGTGGGGTTAAAAAAAACAACTTGGAAAGAACCAGTTGCCATGATTAACTGAGTGTACTTTGAACTTCCATATCACTCTAATAGTATCTATCGCAGAAACACATTTTTAGCATGGGTGTAGTAAAAACAGGAGTCTAAGCTGGAGTAGCGATATGGCCATTTTTTTAAAAAAGAAAAACAAACAACAAAACTCCATTATTTTCTGATTTAAAGGTGGAATTTTAAACACATACAGCAACAATTGCTATCTTAATGTAAAACTTCTTCCCCTTATGCTAAGAATAGCAGGACTGGAAGTACTGGGACTAGGACCTTAATACATCTGCATTCCCCATCCCCCGCCTTCCCTGTAAAATAAACAGGGAAGGGTGCAACTAAATGTGCATTTACAAGTAAGCTTTTTACAGCTGAGGAATAAACTTATGGTGACCAGGGGTTTTGTCTACTGTGGCATCAGCTGAAGTCATGTGCTTGTCAACCTCATCTTCCCTGACTCTCTTCATCTTTGGCTTGCAGCACTTCACCTTGTGCAGTACTATAATAGCAGCTTGGCTGCTCTCAGCCTGTGCATGCACTTAGCTTAAGGATCAGATGCAAGAGCTTAACTACACATTTCAAGTTTTACTGTGTGGCTGCTGTGCTATACACCCTTGCTGCCTTGGAATATTAAGTCCCAAGTGTTTGCTGTGAATTGTAAGAAATGGCCTGACTGTGAGATTCTAATTTGCCATGAGTATTTTTTTTCCTTTTAATAGAGTGAGACTTTCATTTTAACTTTCCCCATTTATGCCAGTTGCCTTTGAGGCTTTCTGTAGCTTGCACTGAGAGCCTCCATATAGAAGGGAAGACTCTTTTCTGTAATCCTGCAGCAAAGCTGGATTTGCAGTCTGTTGCCACTTGTCATGAGTTGGTGGTACAGCTTATGAATGTGGCGTTCATACCATATAAACACTTATGTCCTGTTGCTGGATGTCATAACAGTACCTCAGTGAAAAAAGCCATAAAGAAATCCCTGTCAACTTTGATCTACTGTGTGTATGCTTATATATAAAGTATTTTTACTGCAAATAATCATCCTTTGTAAAGCTGAATATTATTTTGAAAGCTTAAATTCTAGAATACCACACGAATGGATGCAAGTCATAAGATTATTTACACTGAGAGGGTAGACATCTCTATTCTCATACGAATTTAGAAATCCATTCTGGAAAACTTAGCTGGTGGAGAAACTGTTGCTTAAATTAGATCAGCTCAGTGTAATCGGGGATATTAAACTGGGTTGCTGATTAATCACTTCACACTGAGTTGTATTAATATGTATAGAAAAAATTTATCAGCAGCCCTCTAAGAGTAAGTTTTAATATGTTAAAATATATGTATTAATGGAGAAAGGGGGAGAGCTTTATGCAACTATGCCAAATAAAGCTTCCTAACTCTTGGTTGCCTTAAGTCTTAATAGTGCGAGGACAATACTTGAGTTTGTAGCATTTTATTTAAAAATACACTAATACTTACACTTTCTTCTGTGATACATATGATCTTACAGCTAGCTAGAATAGGCTGTCCAGCACACGTCGTTCAGACTTTATTATTGTAGTTCACGTGACTCATGTATGCAATAATACTTTGCATGTTGAATGAGCAATGGATTTTTATGACTAAGAAATACCTATCATTCTAAGATCATTTGGGTTCAAGGTGTTTTTTTTAAACAATGCCATTAGAAAAAAATATTAAATGGACTTTTCTATACTTTTGATCAAACTGTTGTAATGTTTCAGTCAGGAAGATTGCATATTTATATAAAAGAACAGATGTTGGACATCTTATTTGTACATAAGTTATCAGAAGTTTATATAGAAGAGAAGCATATATGTGGAATTGAACTTGGGAACACTTCTAATGTAGAATAAATACCATTGTTACTGATTTTCTGCACTGTGGGATTGGAAATGTACTTCATATTTTTACTCCAGGCTTCTGTTTATACCTCGAAGTTTTTACACTGAATGCAAGCTAGAAGCTTTACAGTCCTGTTTTTTTTTTTTTTTTAATGCTGTCATTTCTCTCTAGCAGGCTGTTTGGACAGTGTCAATAAAATACACTTTTAACTATTTGTCCTGAAATGAGAATGTATGTTTAAGGTCATATTTAGCAATTGATGCTTTAAACTGTAGCAAACTTGACAAGTGACAAGACTTTTCTAGTTACATGCTGGGTTTTTACAGGCTGTTATGGGAAGGAAGCTGTGCAGTTTTGACCTGGTTGTACTTATTGGAGAGGTGCTGTCAGCTCAGGAAAGAGGAATGTTCAGTCCAGTGTAGTAGCATGACTGTGGAAAGTTACTAAGGTGGTCTAGAAAGTATCTGCTGAATGGCAGTATTTGGGGGTTTATTAAACAGTGAGTGTTTCGTCCTTTGGGGGAACACTGTTCTTACATTAAACTAAGCAACTTCTTGAAATTGCTACAGCAGGGTATTTCTCAAACCAAATGCGTACTGAGCATGGACTGGGAGATGGTCACAGTGAGCCGTGAAGTACAAAAGCGTCAGTTTTTTCCCAGAGACTACAAATTACTAGCTTCTGTACAAAAACAATGCTAGTGCAAATAACGCATTCAAAAATCATGCCACTTTGTGCATTTCCTGAAGAGAATGTTAGGAGACGGCGACAGACTTGTTCTGGAAGTCCCATACAGTAATGGCTTACGCAGCAGCTGTGAAGCGCTGGGTCACGTTGCAGCATGAAGTGTGCCTCTGCCTCACCCACGTCTTCTAACGATCAGCATGTGTACTTTGACCTCTTGGCTGCATTCACTAGTGAAAATGTTCAGCCATTGATGTACACCATATTGCAATGTAAAGATGTACTTTATAAAGGTACTTACAGCCTACTTAGCCCCCTGATCTCTTCCTTCAGTTACAACCTCTTCCATTCATGCCCAAAGCACGGAAACGTAACTTCTTCAGGAGGTCTCAGAGCCTTTATCTTGGTTTATAGTAAAGTCATCTTGTGACAAATGCTTTCTGTCAGCGTTTGCAGGATGACAGAACTCTTACCTGGTGGAATAGCGGAGTTGCCTTGGAAAGCAATGGACACAGAAGGTAAGGAGAGCTGGTGTTTGATCTGGAGAAACAATTTTGTGCAGAGGGCGCGTCCACGCTGAATACAAAGGGAGTAGAAGTGGGGGTTGTTCAGGCTGTGTTAGAAGAACATGATAGAGACCACAAACAGTTCAGAGTCCCAGAGAGGCTTGCTCAGGAGGTAAGTTGGACTTTGAAGAGTATCAGCTTAAAACTTGTTCTGGAGGCTGAGAAGAGGTTAACAGAGGACTGCTAGCACCTTGGCAAGTGTTTGTACGGGTAGGGGATGATTGGTATGGCCACGCTTTGGGCTGCTGTGAAGCCTTGTCCTCGTGGTGACCCTGTGGAACAGTAAATGCTGTTGCTCAGTTGCAGCATGTTACTCCATTTTCAGCAAGCACTTGGTTTCTCCCTTTTTTTACTTCCGCAATCCAGTAAAATGTACTTCCCTTAATGTTATGCCTGGATGCTTAAAGCAGGCAGATAACATTTACCTAGGAAGTGCATTTGTTCATCTATTTTGTGAACAGTAGAACTATGAAGACTGATTTCCCATGGCGGCGTCTTGTCTGGCCATGCCACAGCTCCCTCAGCTTTGTCCTTTCTTCTGGCATTTCCCATCCGTGCTCGTACCATAGCACTTTCAGTCTTCCCTCTGTCCATCTCCTCTCTGTCCTTAAGTCGCATGATGTACCAGCAGTTAATAGGTTTGTCGTTGCTGCTGAAGTGCTGCCAATGCCAAATTCAGTATCTTGGTTCCTGGGGGACCGAGTAAAAGGACATGACTTGGCGTGGCCAGGCCGTATAGTCTCCAGTCTGACTGCTGGAATCAAGTAACTTCTGAAATCTGTTTCTGTCAAATGCAATCAAAATTACCTACCAGTTTCCGAAGCTTTGGTGCAGGTGGGTGGAGAGGAGACTGATTAGCTGCCCTGTGTGGTTACTACAGAAATCAGGGTAGGAGAATGAAACTAAAACCCCTGTACCAGGCATGATTCAAACCTGCAGTTTTCAGGCTAAAAGCAATGCACCTCCCAGACAGGTAAATCTGCTCATTTACAATCAGATCAGGTATCCCAGTTTTCTCTTAATACAATTTTTTTTTCTTTACCTTGGGTAATGCTTTTTGTGTTCTGAAATAAACTTTTCATTGTATTGTAGGAGCCAAAATTTAGACTAGGGAACCACTGGGTTTCCTGGAAATCAGCTGACATTTGTATGACTTCTGAAAGGTCACTTAACAATCGTTATTGTTCTTCTCATTCCTATCTGAAGAAAATTTCCAATTAAGAACAGCTAACACAGCTAGAAATAATGTATAGTTTTTCTAATTAAGAGTGTAAACCTTCAAGTATTTTATAAACACTAGTAAGCTTTTAAATGTCAAGAGTTTTGTGGGCTTGCTAGCTAGCTCACTTGGCAGTCCGTGGGATTCACTTCCTTTTGTGTTTCTACAGGCATTGCTTTAAAGTATGCTTATGCATGAATGCGATGACAGAGAAGCAAATGTTATGCAGAGGGTGTAAGCACTCACTGCTTCATGTTTTGGTGATGATGCAAGAAGATTTTTCATCTTTCACTATGACCCCAATTCACAAATCAAAACAGGATGCTCCGTACCAAGCTCCTTCAGTTCCCTACACAGATTAACCCAGTTTGATTCCTACAAGCCACTTCCTGCGTTTTACAGTTTCCCATCCCAGACTTCCCACTGTGGGTTTACTCTTAAAAAAAAAAAAAAAAAAAAAAAAA
>Ga0065711_1002646_pt1 | contig 36485 bp, 17 predicted proteins | sample Hoacrofraction12_FD_59098 | JGI IMG/M metagenome (GOLD analysis project Ga0065711, IMG submission 59098) | Hoatzin crop microbial communities from Cojedes, Venezuela - Epithelial fraction 12 v2 (version 2) | ecosystem: Host-associated > Birds > Digestive system > Esophagus > Crop | place... | reverse complement strand
TTGCTTTGCTGCAGCAGCACGCTCTTCACTCATATTGAGCCTGTTGTCCACCAGGACGCCCAGGTCCCTTTCTGCAGAGCTGCTCCCCAGCCGGGTAGGTCCCAGCCTGTGCTGCACTCCTGGGTTATGTTTTCTGAGGAGCAAGACCTTACGTTTGTCTTTGTTGAGCTTCAAAAGGTTCTCATTAGCCCACTCTTCCAGCCTATCCAGGTCTTCCTGCAGGGTGGCTCTCCCTTCTGAAGTGTCCACTTGCCCACTCTTTCTTTTTGTTTGTGTTAGCAGCAAGGACTGTATTTTATCTGTATCTTTTCTTGTGATCTCTGCTTCTCTCCACACAGTGATAAATGTATACCTACCTTGATCTGAGCTTATGACTCATTTGATTTGCCTTCAAAAAGGCTTAGAAGGAAAGCAAGAATTAGGAACGTATTCTTGAGCAAAACCAGCTTTCAGATAGTGAACTCATCACCTGGCTCTAACCAAAAACCATTGCCAGTACTGGATGGAGCTAGATAGAATGGGTTCTTCCCTACCATGTCAGGGTACATCTGAAATTCATTGCCTTCTCTGCCACCTACAGCCTCATGGTAGGGTCATGCCTTCCACATTTCCAAAATAAAAAAGCAATGGATATATAAAAACGCTAAACAAACCTGTTCTTGTAGGGCAAGGAAAAGGGCCCCACTTTCACTCCATGCTTTACACGTCTCTGGCATTGTGTAAACGAATGACTGACCGGTCCTGTAAATTTCAGTAAACCCTGTGGTGGTAGAAGCTGGTGTTACATGGTAACCTTTAATAACAGAGGTTTGGCATTTAGGTATAATCAGTCAGCTACAGAGTGTTCCCATTCGTTTTGGCTGACAAAGCCAAATTCCTGCTTTTAAGTCAGTGAAGCAAAAGCTTCTGTTGAAACGTGGTGGTTCCTGATGGCTGGCCGGGAACGGGTTTAGCTGAAGTAGCTTAACATCAACACATTAATCTACAACAAAGGAGTCCAACAGCAGCATCAGTTACCACTTTTCAATATATATGCACAGAAAATTTTCCGTTTCTCTTAAAATGCCTTTGATCACAAAGTATAGCACAGGGCCTTGACATACTAGCAAAGACATTTTCTCACTACAAAATGACCTCCAGTGTGACACAAATAGGCCTGCAAACAAAAATCAAACCTGAAAATGATGGTTTTTAGATGAAGAAGGCACATACTCCTGTTCCAAATTGTCTGCCTTTTCTCCTAGATACCATGTGGCCATAAGTTGAATTACTGAGGTAAAACTTGAGGGGAAATTTATGTAATTTGCTTGCAAAAGTAGGAACTGTTCTCTGGTAAGTCTGAAGTTTCAATTTCCGTCTGTTGCAAGCTCTACATTTTGATATCTTCAGGCTGAAAGGTCTTTGGAAGGGGTGAAGTTATGCCTGTGGGTGGGTGACTTGGAGCTCATCTTTCCCAGTCTGTGGACCGACATACCTGAGCATATTTTTCATAACCATCATTTGCTGGATCCTGGCCCTACAGTGCCACTATGACTGATGAAAAGGTTGTGATTTTTCTAGCAAGTGTTGCCTTGCTACCAAAGGGTAAGAATCCAGCAATATGAAGCATTGAAAATGACATCTGCTAGAAGGTAACCTCTAGCCAACCAGCAAATCTATCCACATTAAACAGTAGAACCCATAAGACATCATTTTTTTTTAACTGCAAACCAGATTCCTGAGGGTGAAGGAACTGACAAGAGCAGGGGATATTTCTGACCATTCTTTTTTCTTTTTATGTTAGGATTTGCAGGAGGCATTTTTCGATGTAAAATGTCAGTTTGTACCCCCTGAAAAAAAAAACCAACGAGGGGGAAGCCTGTAAAAGTTTTGACATGCGAAACTGCGTGAAATATCTGTCCAATATTTCGCCACCATTTGCCATCAAAAATACTGTGTGCGTTGTTAAGAAACATTCAATACATGTATCATAGGACTAGGAGGAGCAACCATGCAGTCTTCAAATCTGTCAGGACCCATCTCCTGAGTTTCTCAGCCAGGGGCCCGTAATATATCAGAAAGTATCTACAAAACTAATGGAAAAACAACACAGAGGGAGAGAAAATGTTATATTCACACAAAATCATGGAAAATAGAACTAATGCACTTTCAGGAGTTTGTACAGTATTTACCCTTCTATAACATACAGAAGTTTGTGATTATGATATACAGAGAGTCTGTGGATGACTTCTTCCTCTCCGACAAGAAGTTGTGATAGATTTTTGCATTAAAAAAGCTTGAGAAACATGATTTTACTGAAGAGACTAAGAATTTTTTGTTACCATCTAGTTGCTAGTATCCACTAAGAAGCTTTCATTCTGGTAAAAGGTCAAGTGCCGCATCTGTAGGCAATTTTTTTCCATCTCCGCTGTGGGCCTCAGGCCCACTGACACTCTAGAACAGTGGATATTAGCTGACTGATTCCTCAGAATAAATCCTACTTCCAATGCTGCTTGCAATGTCATTTGTGTCACTACCATTGCTTTCTGCTGCACTGCCAGCAGCAAAGGCCATGCTGTGACTGTGATGGTTTGTTGGCCCAAGCTCTACTACTACACAGTGTTTGAAATTTGGAAAATGGAATTTATTACTGGAAATGATTTAATCCTGAGAGAGAGCTTCTGATTCATGCACTCAGACATGGTAGCCAGGCAGACCAGTGTAACCCACAGCAGTCTGCACAGATGCTGCTGCCAGCAACAGATCGTGTTTCTATCATCCCACTTGTTTCCTCTGCTTTGAAGTGAGAAAATCTTGACTGTGGCTTGGGGCCAGTTTCTGCTCTGGCTCCCCCGGTTCCTCATGTATTTGCCTCTGCTTCTTCTTCTGCAAATGTTTTCAATTTTGATTTGTAATTTTACAAAATCATGGCTCTCCTCACACTTTTTGTTTAATACGATGCTGCCAGACTCAGATGCATAGATGTTAGGATTTGCCCCAGTGCCTGAGCTGTCCTTTGAAGTACGCTGCTATAAGAAAAATGGGATCTCACATGACAAGATGTATCTCCATACCTTATTTTTCTTCCCTGTTTCCTTTTGCTGAAATTGCTTAAACTTGTAAAATTTAATGGGGTAGGATGCCGCCTACTGTCTCTTTTTAAAGTATATTTTCTAAAGATAAACTAAGGAAAAACATTCTGTTTATCTGATAAGGAATTAGGGGTTGGCACAGTGCAAGCATCGAGACCTGAAGATGGCCCATTGATCCTGCGGTTAGCTTGCAATTTGAGTGATGTGAGGTAAGAGGGTTTGGTTTTCTTCCTTCCGTAAATGTTTTAGTATTACCCTAGAATTTTCCTTTGTCTCCAAACAAATAACATGGTAGTGACATCTCATTTGGGCATGTTTGACTGGGGAGCTTTCACTAGTAGAAAATGACCCAGTATAGTCTGTGGAGATGGCTGCTTCCAGTATCAGTTTTCTCAGTGGCCTCTCACTGTTAACAATCTCAGAAGGTGCCCTAGAGATTATTCCTGTGGAACATTTTCATCAGACCTGTAATACATTTATCATTTCAGTTGATGGGCCTGTTCTTCAGCAATTTAATAAGACTTCGCCCATCGTTTCAAGATGGATTCAGGAAAGCAAGGTAGATCCTGTGAGCTATAGACCCTGTGTCTCTGATCTGATCACCAGCAGTCACGTGTGTCCATCTGGTCCACAGAAGCAGAGCTCCACTGAGGATTTGGGATAGTCCATCTCAGAACTGGAAAACGTGATTGCTTAGGTGGAACTGTGGAAAAATAGTTGTTAATGCATTATCCAACCTTTGTGAATGATAAATGTTTACATAGATTGAAAGGAGACTGCAAAACTTCATAGAAGAGAAGTCCCAAAACATAAAAAGATATAGTTGAGTCTTCATCTGGCCACTTCTAGAACAACTCATTCTCCATTCTTCCATATTCTAAATGGATAAGAGCTATGCTGTAATTTTGTATGATATGATTCTTTCAGGCTTGATTACAGTTATTTAAAAATGTGAAGTTTTAAGTAAATTGTAACTTTTTTTCTGCATAGACAAGGATTCTGAGAGTTAATCTTGCATTTTGCTCATAATCTATACGAGAGACTAACACTAGGAACTTATGTGCAAGTTTACACTGAGTTTTTTTAAACTGTTTTGTATGATAAGATCTGAGTCTGTTTTAGGCGAGTATGACAATGCAATTTTTCACATGCATTGCTACTCATAATTGTTTTCTGTTTTAAAGAAATGAATAGGTAGTGATGTGTATGTGTGTTCTTATTTTTGTTTAAGAGAGAGGCTTAGTGTATGTATGCCTAAAATAGAGCAAGTCCTCTCAAGTTTCAGTAATATACTGTCCTACCTACCTACTTAAGAGAAACACTTTATAAGATCTGACTCTTTTCTGGGTAAGAACATTGTAGGCTTAATGCAGTTCTCCCACATACATCAATTGAATGGGGGTGGTGTGTGAATTAATTAAAAATAAATCTTGTTTTATATATATTTTTTTTTATCCTGTATTTTAGCTTCAGGTCATATCCATTGTAAAGTCCTCATCTTCATCAGTCTCAGTGAGAGGATTATTAACAATGTTATATTTCTAAGCAGCATATGTAGTATTTTTTTATTTTATGGGACTATAAAGTTATGTATATATCATTCTTTTATGGATACTTTAACTAGTAAAATGCTTGATGCAGAATAAAACAGTTTTGCAATGAAAAAAAATCCACCTCCTTCAGCAATTTGAATTCTAGATCCATGGTATTAATTTTAAAGTTTTAGCTTCATTAAAACACTCACCCCATGTTGATTTATGCTTTGCATCCCTTCCCTCCCTCCCCTCCCTGCAGCCCAGCCTATTATCAATGAAAGTTATCTAGAGTTTAAGGAATCAGTCTAGAGGTTAGTCCTGCTGTGTTCCTCTGAGTACGTATCAGTCACGTTCCTCACGTCCTTTCTGCTACACTCTTCTGTACTCTTCTCCTTATTGCTGTCGTCAAGGCATATAAGTTTTATTCTGTATTTTGCATTATTCACCATTTCAAATTCTGTGAGCTGTATCTGCATATCATGAGTCATGAAGATGTCACTTCAGTCTGTCTCTCTCTCTGCCCCCTTCCCTGAGGTGTACAGATTTCTTGGCTTACTTTGTAATGGAACCATTTTGGAGTATAATTTGAACCATCTCTTCCTTATTCTGCTTAATGTTTTGGATGTGTAAGGGGGAATACAAAACCCCTGTGTTGTCACCTTTCTCTGCAAGATTATCCCTGTTATTTTTATACTATACTTTATATCTGTTTGTGATAGCTGAGTTTATATTTGGTAAGACTTCAATTCTGTTATGTATTGTTGTGACTGTATTTTGCTGTGATGAGGGGAAGCTACCACAAAGAAATCTGCAATATTCGGCTTGTTATGATTGTATTACTAGGTTTTTCCAGCAAGTAGAATATTGTCTTTTTATGAGTGGAATGACTATTTTTAGATTTAGTTGTTTGCAGTGTGGTTTTAGACGATATTCTTGTGCGTTTGGGAGAAAAATGGGTAAAATAATTTTCAGAGACAACAGTTGGGGTCCAGACACTCCCCTGCTGAAGCTGATTTACAGTTGGTCAGAAAGGTGAGTGCTTGATGCATCTGTTCACTTACCTGGGTGGGAAGACTTGTGATAAAACCAATTTTGCATCTAAGCTAATTACATGGCAAAGACTTTTGCATATAGCAATGTAAAAATATATTAAATTATGTACTTTAAATCTATTTTATCAATCTGGTTTTGAATTGTGAAACTTGTATTAAATACAAATTGGTGCTCAGATTATTCTTTTCACAGAAGTTATGCTTAAAATAGAAATGGGTGGGTTGGCATTTTTACAGAATATGATTTCTTCCTCTCTCCCTCCGCCCTCCCACCCTGTTCAACAAAAGTAAGCCCACGGGACAACCTACATTCAAGTTTCTTCTTTTTTTGTTGTTATATAAAAAGATGCAGCTGATCAAATACCTATGGGAATACCTAGTAACTGTGCTATGACATTATTTTACAAGGCAACTTGTCAAACTTACAGCCTAGATAAGCTGCCATAGGTAAACTGTCTTATCTTCAGCCAAGTAATACTGTTCCACTGTCACCTCTGCTGGGTGAAAACTCTTACACCTAAGCTGTGGCATATAGCAGAGCTCTGTTCAGCATAGCATGATTTTTAGTTTCCATAAAAAAATCAGTTTTTATTTTTGTTTAATCTGCAATATTTGATTTGGTCCCTTTACAGGATTAGAGTGAGTAACAAGGCTTGGCAGCCAGAAGCAGCTCTGTCCTGCTTACCTCCATCCCTATTTTGAAGATTTCTTCAGAAGATGATTTCAAAAGGGATCATTCCTTTCCAAAGCTTTAATTTTTGTGTTTTTTTTGCTTTTTGATCTTGGCATAAATCCTTTATTCTTTCCCTCCCCTCTTCTGTACCATGTCTTTTGTGACTATTCAGTTGACTATCTGAAAATTAAGCTTCTAGTGCCTTAAACTGAGAACCCCATACACTTGGGCACTCCTGAAAATGTTCTTACCCTCCTGTCACTCCTTATCTAAGTAACAAGGAAGAACAGTCATTACTTTCTTACTGGGGTGCTACAAGAGTGATAATTTACTGCTTGTAAACTTCTTGGAGGGTAAAAAGCTCCACCTTCTATTGATCCTTCCATTTTAAAGGCCTAAGGTATAGGAGAATAGTGTTCCATCAATGAATACATACTGTTATCACGGGAGATTTTTCAGGAAGAAGTAAATATACCCATAAGGAAAATGGCTCCTTTCAGAGTGGGCTGCAGAGTGGTATTAAAACAGTTTTTTGGGTTCAGATAACTGTCACAAGTGTTGGCGTTTGAAGAACAAATAGGAAAGTGTGCTGGCAGTAATCATTAGCAGATGCCTTTTCTGTTAGGTCTGTTGCGGTGAGAAGATGCGCAAAAAGAACAGAGTAGATCCTTACTCTTGAATGCATGTCTGCTATTCACTGTGTGCTCAACGCTGTACACACATTATTCATTCATGCATTCACTCCCCTTTAGGTAGGAAAGCAGGCAGGTCTAGCAATGGAGTGTTGCTCCTGGAAATCTTAGTGGTAAGGGAAAATTTCGTCTTTGCTTCTTAAATGCAGAAACTATGTGTTTTATAGTGTTTCAAAGTACATCAGAACAATAATGACTCAGGTGTTTCCAGGGAAATGCACTCCAAATGGTGAATGGCAGCAAAGATGCCTGGTCCACAGGCTGGATGTGGCACAAATATCTTGACTCATTAATATCTTGACTCATTCTTTGTTTTATTTTTTTTAAATAAAAGCAAGTGGTTTTTTTATAGTAGATAACGTGCTTGTTCAAATTGAAATCCAAAAACATTTTGGCATTTTTGGACTACCGTTGCACTTCCACTGGCTTCTGGGAAGTCTGCCCTCCCGCTGCTTAATCCTTCCAGACTAGAGAAAGGCAACATTCAGTACAGCTTTTGTTGACTCCTGGTTTCTTTCTTCTGAAGGAAACAGCTACTTTGTTTGTAGATCTGCCAATAAAACAAATGCTGTAAAAGAATTTTAGGTCTTTTTAATATTAGCAGTTTGGTTAAATCATTTAGGCTAATTCTGTCAAGGTTTTGGTAAGTATTAGCTGCATACTGCAAATCATCCAGAAGTCCTTTTTCACCCAAACTTAAAATCTTCTTACAAAAATCTCAAGGCCCAGGAGGCAGTACTTTAGCAGCCCATTTTCAGCTTCCTCCTACTTTCTATATATTTGTAGCAACACCAAGCAAGTCCCCTGACTGCTTTTTGCAGTAATTTTCTATAATGTCTCCATTGGTGCAAAAGAATGTGCATATTTTCTAATCCCTTTATAGCAGAGGACTGTGAGGCAACAGAAACTATGTAATGACTCCTTGGCAGCTGCTTCAGCCTTGGAAATTTAATCTCTTCCAATGGTACTTTGGTCTTTCATATGGGGTCTAAATAAGAACCTAACTAGCTGTATGTCTGAATGTGGTTGCAACCTAACTAAACTTCTGGGGTTTCCTGCATCTGTAGTCCACAGCTATTGTAGCTAAATCATTAAGGACTAACACACTGAAATACTCAAATGTTGCCACGTGCCAAGTGTTTTCTGCAGAAAATCCTATTAAATACCAAGCTGCTAGAAGACGTCTCTTAAACTTAATGATGCACTGTTGTTTTTTTCTCTCTCTACAGTAACTTTTATGGGCCGTCAGTACTACAACAAATTGTTGACTTCACTACATCACAAGGGTTTTTTTTCTACATTAATCACATGACTCTGAAGGTCCAAACCTTGGACGATGGAGAAAAGCCAAGAGTGAGCAATCTGCACATTATTCAGGGTCTAAGCGTTGTAACGTGTAAACTTTGTAAGCTTGACTTGCATTTGGTTTAACATACAAAATTATGAAATACAAATTTAGGAGAAAATTGAAGTTTTTGGGAAACCTGATCCCAGATATAATGTTTCTTTTTTAATGTTAAGCTGGCTTATAAGTACATGGTTGTTTCCAACAGAAAATAAATAGCAGGACTTCACTTGGTGAATTAGATAAAAATGCATGACAATAACTGTAGTTTGTGATGTCTGACTACGGGAAAACTACTGGTGGCAGTGGGTTAGTTTTGACTGGGTCAAGAACAAGTAATGGCTAGAACAGTCTAAAAATCTATTAAATGTTGTCTCAACATAAAAAAGCCCTGTAAAAATTCACTTCCGGGGGGAATGAAAAGTTCTGTGTGCATCCAGTTTCAGTTTTAAGTTCAAACTTTCCTGGATCTGGTTATCTTGTTGTTGGCTGTATGAATAAGGGGTCTACTGTCCGAGACCATCCTCATGTTAGTACTCTAGACTGTGGTCAGTTCCCCTACTGACTTTTTTTGATAAATTAACTAATTTCATCTCTTTTCCATGTAATATTTCCATATTTTTGAGCATTATCTTTGCTGTTCCAGAGCCTTCAGCCACTCTGTTTTATTTTTCATGTAATCACAGTATTAACATCATGATTTTCTGTTTTAGTAATTGCTATAAATAAGATCTGTGAAGACTAGCTTAAAAAAACACAACGAAGATGATATTCTAAGGAACAATGCTGGGCCCCTAGCATGTCAGTGATTTGGTAATACTGGGGTAGGAGTGCACTCCTACTAACCACTTATTAGGAATATTGTCTTACTCAACTATAGTCATCTTTGTATTGTTTTCCTGCCTTTTGTTTGGGGACAATAGTACTTTTCTCCACTGAATAGTTACATGGGTTAATTTGTTAACATTTCCATGATGCTGCAAGTATTAGACATTCTATTAATTCTAGGAATTATGACTTTTATCATGGCATTCCTATTCTTAATTAGGGGATTTTGAACATGAACAAACAATTCTAGTATATGCAAAGGCTTCTGTGATGGTGGCAGATTAAGCACTTTGCATTTAGCATGCAAACAAAATGAGAATGAATTTCAGACAAATGTTTTCATCTTTGACATTTAAGTTAACTAAATTACAGTTACAGTTCTGTAGCACAGAGAGAAAATTTTATTTAGAAACTGAGTCCCTGCGACTCCAGGTGAGACAGTTTTTAGTTCGCCAATCCTTAAACAAGGAAAATGATCCCACTGTGGCAAGGGATTTAGCTGGTTATATATATAGCTGAACATTTCTAATTGTTTGTCTTACGACCATTGTTGAGATTGGAATGCGGCAGAGTTAGTCTTGCTGCTATATTTAGTCATTTTGTTCAGCATTTGGGACATCAGTTCAACATCTGTAGTCCTCTGCAGTGCACAGAAGAAGCTCAGGTAACTGACAGCTGTACAGTTACCTGCCAACAGGCTCTGCAGTTGTAGTGCAGGAAGACATGCCTTTTAATATAGCTAATAATTTTAAAGCCATCATTTCAGGATAGTAAGTTGATGAATTAGTTTACATTATTTACTTATATGCACAAGTAAATAAGGATCTATGCATCCTCGAAGGTATTTAAAAATAAAATTATGAATTACTTCATCCAACACTCACTTGAATAACTATGGCCAGACAAGGAGAAAATAAACATTAACTTCTTGCAAACTTCTTCTCATTACCTTAATCACAATTCTATATCTTAAAATGCAGGAGATTTATACAAGTCTTCTACTGGAACAAAAGAATCGCCTCAGGAAAATTATAGATCAGGTGAGATGTGTGCTTGTGCTTAAATGTGCCACTTGAGACGTAGAGTACCTGATGTTGCTTCAATTTCCAGATAAGTTGGATGTAATTAAATCCATGTATGAAGTGCTGTGTTGGCTTTACCTCAAAGTCACAATTACACTGATGATTATAGAAGACACAGCAGATAATCTTCAGGTCTCCTGCAGACAAAAAGGAAGCTACTTTCTATACTGTTCCTTCTTGACCATTCAGCGGTAGCTGGGAATCTAATGCTCAGAGCAAAAGACCACTGCTCAAGGGAAAGTACATCATCCTCACTCTGTTTCCTGTGCTGTTGCATTTGCCATTTTGTGAACCTTCTAATGCCTCCTTACGCAGGCCTCAAACAAGGAGATGTGATAAGTTGGACATATGTGGAATATTAAAGAGCTTCCCATCATCTCCCTTGAGGGTGTCAGTTTTCAAAGATGAACCATCAGATATGAGGGAGTGAGAAACTAATGTGCTAGTCATGGAGTTGTTGTTGCTTTTCAATAGCCTTGTCTTTAAGACTGGTTTGAAAAGGGAGGGGCTGATCTCTGTCACATAGACGTGACCATAAGTCGTCAATGTTTATGGCCTATTTACTGGACAAGAGAAGTGCATTCTACCACCTAACTGGATCTATTAATTGGTATCCTGGTACATGTTGGAACTGGCTGTCCATAAGCTAGATGAGATGCTTCTCTTCCAGTCTACAGGGTGTTGACATTTAGATTCTGAAGTGAGAAGAAACTGAGATCTTCTACATTTTTCATGAGAACAAGTGAAAAAGCTATGCTTTAAAATAGAAGAAAACCTGGGTAATGAATTTAAAGTCTCTCTTCAAGCAGAGATGTGAATCTGGATCCCTCTTGTCCCAGGTAGCTGATCCAGTGACAAGCCTGTTGGGTTTTTCCTCTCCATGTTTTAACCTGTCTGCTGACAGAAAAGCTTTCTTACAAAAGATACTTCATCAAACTAGCTGTCTGTGAAAAGTCTGCTTTTTATCAATTCTTTGATAAAAATCCCTCTTTCTTTATTAAGTTCCCAAACTGTTCCACTAGGTTTTGCTTTACAATTAAAGGTATAAGAAAAGTAGCCCTAGCCCAGTTGTTGACAAGACAAATGTTGGTGTCTTTTACTTGGAGAACCAGACTCTGGGGTTTCTTCCTCCTTCTTCAAGACGATGGCCATCTTTTCAATCAGTGATGCTGCTACATGTCATCCCTTTTATCACTTAATTTTGGATGAGAGAAGTACAATTAGAGAGTGGATGACTGAAAAGTAGAACTGTAGTGCAATATAGTGCTTGTTCTTGTCTCTTTCTTCTTCTGTTCTTTCCTAAGCACACTGCAATTAGGACAGGAAAACTTCTGGTCCAGCTGTCATGGAACCCTTATTTATAAATACAGTTTTGAAAATGAATATATTATGCTTTTTATAGCTACTGTCAACAACTACTAGGACAGAACAAGTTGTGCAGCTGGCATGGGAATCCAATGTCAAAGCTCAATTTAAGAAAACATTCTGCTTTCTTGGGCAACTGTCAGACGTAACAATTGAATTTGGCCTTGATTTAATCTTGCCTTTCCAAATTCACAAAGAAACAACTGTCTGGTTGGAACACAGGTGGAGAAAATAGATGGGGAAGAGTAAATTGAAGAGCGGCAGCACTGCGGGTTGTGTTCATGATACTGTGAGTGAGAGACAGCATGCTCTGCTGTGGAGTTTTTCAGCTGATGGGTTGACATTCCTTCCCAAGCCAGTTGAGAGGATAGTTTGGTAGAAAATGGTTGTCTTGACCCTTGAGATTCTTGAGTTTTCAATCAATTTTATTTGATCTGAAAGGGAGACATGAGACATTTCAGCTTAAAAAAGCAAAAGCAAACAAACAGAAGGAGTATAGATGCAAATATACCGAAGTGACAGGGGCACTCACTGAAGATGCAGAAGTAGGTTTTATCATCTCTAATTATCTCTCTTTATTTTAGCTAAAAGTATTGGATCTTCTGTGTGGGAGAGAAGAAAGATGGAGTAGTAACTTTTTAAGTGTTGTGGTAACTTTTTCATTAGAACAAGTGTATTTTCTATACCTTACAAAGTATTTGGTTAACCTGTCAGAACGCGCAAACGATGTGTAGAGGATTTAGTAAATGTGCATGAGATGTAACAGGCTATCTTATTTTCAAGCTGAAAAAGGTGAGAAATGCTGGCCTTTGGGGTGGGATGGCAGACCGAGGCTGGAAGCTGTGTGACCTGGATTCTCTTGGTGGTGTCGTCAAAGCCCGTTGTGTGCTGGTAGCCTTAGCTGCACATTTGCCACACATATTGCATGTATGTTATCAGCACTGGTTTCAAATGAGAGTGAGGGTGACAATAGCCCTCAGTTTGAGGCACCACAATTTTTTAGCATAATAAATACATTTCAATTGCTAAAAATGGGCCCAAGAGGCAGAGATAGGTGATTTTATTAAATATAGCTTATAACAGATAGCTTTTCATCTACTAGCAGACAAGCAAATTACTGTCAGAGATGACATGCGAGGAGATTGACAATGTACCGCTTTGGAGTGGGAAAGGCAAGAAAATAGCCAAAATTACAATTACAGAACAAACTTGTTATGTAGTCATGTCATGCCTCCTCTCTGAGCCATGGATTTTCAAAAAGAGAATCATTACTTTTATCATGGATTTTTCTGACCTACAGTTCATACTAGAAAGGCACCTCATTAGATTGTTAGCAGTATGTGCTCAAAGCATGGGAAAAATATTGTCAAAAGCACTTCACCTGCCTGCCCTCTCCTTTGAATTATATTGGGAACTTAACATCCATTCTAAAAGTAATTATCCTTTTATTTTAGCATCCTTAAATAATAGCTATCACTATACAAAAGCTTTTCTATCCATTTCTCCCCCTTTATGCACTGGACATTTTTGTTAATATTTTGCATGAGTAGATGCTTAATATATCCTGAACCAAGATATATCCTAAGTACTCTGAATCCAGACATACAATAAAAGTATAGGTAATACTTTCTTCTAATTTTTCCATGCTGATTTAAAACAATATTTACAGTGAAAACTCTATTGCTTTGCTAAAGCTGGAAATGTCCAGCATTTAGTGGAGATTTCCCTTAATTTCAGTCATTCCAGGTTATCCAACCACCTGAACATACATAAACTTCAGTAGCTCCTGAAGGGGTCACATGTGACCTCTAGGCCCATGGGAGCAAATGTATGGAATTAAAGCTTGAATCACAAGAATTTTCAAATGAAAATACTAAATAGGTGAATGTTTTGAAACTTGGAAAATTGATTTTACATTTAATTAGGTTGTGAAACTCAGTTTTCAACAAAAAGGAGATATTGGAAAAAACCCTAATTTTTATACAAGAAAGTGTGGTTTTGACATAATACCCAATTGGGATAAAACATAAATTTCAACATTTTGGAAGGAAATGCCTTAAATTAGTCAAAATGGAACTGTCAATGTGTCTTACAACACTTTGCCATCAAAACAGACAGGATCCCATGAAATATTTCTGTTGTGTTCTTTCAGCCAGCTCAGGAAACCACGAAAATACATCTGGTTTCTTTTTATAAATTTAGAAATATCCCTTTTTTTCTCTTATTTCCATAAAGAGTAATTAGTTATTCCTTGTCAAACCAATCTCAGAATGATTAGATCAGCTCTTCATCTTACTGGATCTAAGCCTGATCTTCTTAACCTAACCCATGAATTATAGATTTATTATGATTTTGATTTACTGCAAACATCTAGTGGTTACTGTAACCTTTATCATCCAAAGCTAGTTTTTTGCCTATATTTTAATCCCTGGCTCTTTCGTTGCTGTATTATACTGTCAGCACAATTGTAGGTATGTATGCTAAGTTGTGGCCCACATGCAAAGCTAATTAATTTTCTCCTCTAGAAATATAGATAGCCTTGTGACTTCAAAGTTCTGTAGCTTGATAAGCAAGTATACTAAGACAGCCTTCAACTCTGGGTTTAGCGGTGGGCAAAGCTATTAACTATTCATCTGCATATTCTTCATGATCATACTGCATTTGGCCCTGTTGTTGCTATTTGCATGTCTCTGAGGTGCCCTCGTTGTGGGCAGAAACTGTTGTGCTGTATGAAGACCTAAGAGATAAACCCTGCCCCAAGGAGATTAAAAATGTGTTCATGAAATGAGAGTATCAGATGATGATTGTCAGGTGGCAAGTGCAGGAAGAATAAGGTGCTACTGGAAAGCACAGTAGGGTGTAGTCCAGTAACTGAGGTCCCAACTATTCTCAGTTGTCTTTTAGTTTCACATTAAACATTTTACAGAAGTCTGTAAAAGAATTATCTACTAAGGACACATTCACAAATAATGTCTAGTCTAGCAGAAAAGTATATGGATTTGGTCTTGGGTCATTATTGCAGTGTAAATAATAAATAAGGTAACCATTAATCCGTCCATGTTTGACTAAGGGAAGAAAGATGAAGCAGAAGATCACTTACAATCATTAGCATTGTGCATTTTATATTAAGGCAATGTGCAGCTCCCCATTTTCATCATTGTGCATGTGTGAGAGTATCTGTGTTAATATTAACAAGTAAAGTAATAACTGTAGTTGTGTGTAGTCGTAGTAGCTGGCCACAGAGAATATATAGCTATATCTGGCTATGCAGTGTCCCATGTGTATGTGTGAAGTCTTTTTCCCATTAGTGCAGTTGCTATACTGCCCAGGCAGAGATGCATTGGCTACAGGTAGCCAAGCCTATCAATTATGCAGGTATCTTCATTCAGAAGTGTTTCCCATTTCATTTTTTACCCTGAATTTTTGAGTAGTGTGACACTTTTCTTCAAATGTGGTCTAGCAAGATCACAAATTTGTTCTTGGGTTTTGGGAGGTTCCCACTGGCACCTTGGGTTTTTCTGGAGAAGAGGGTTTGGGGCTGCAAACAGCAGGAAATGTTCAATGGGTTTATGAAGCAGAGGCAACACATATTTCTGCACTTTGAAGGGCTGTTGTGACTAAATCCTCAAAATAGTTGCCTTACTCTAGTTAGCTTGCAATTGGAAATGATGATGATTTGTGTTTTTCTTAAGCTTTTGTGTTGCCTGTTCTGCTCTTCATGCTTACTGCTCTTGCAGTAGCAGCTACAAAATCCTCCCACAAGCAGACTCTCGCTGTTTAAATTTAAGGCACTCCCTGCCACATGGAATTTGCAGTTGAAAGACCAGGTCAGACTGAAGAGAAAGGAACGTAGGCCCTGAACTGAAGAGCAGCAGCTTCTTTTCCTAGTGCAGGGCTCTAGCCATTAAGCCAGGCTGGAACGCTTGGGGCTACGTACGTGTGGAAGTTACTGCACCACCAGTGAGGAGGTGAATTTACAGCTCACTGGCTGCTCTGCACTGACCTCCCAGGTGGGCACTAACTGTGAAGGTTTTCATTCCGCTGGAGCAGCTAGTGAGGAGTGTGCCATAAATGACTCAGGGAAAGCTGCTTCTGGCATAGGTTACAGCATCCCTGAGGCTACTGTAAGAGGTGACCTAATTCTGTGTCTGCCGGCCTGCCTCCCTGCCTGTCCCACCACAAGCACTGATCACCTGGGCACACAGCTTCAGCCCATCGCGCTCTGTGGCTCTAAGCCACAACAAAAATGCATTCCTTTGGGGTAGCTTGTGAGGTTATGGTCCCTTCCAGTTTGCCCTTACCCTAACTGCGTAAACAGTGAAGGTGCTTCTGAAAGAGCTGCGCTTACAGCCTGACCTTTCACTGGAAGTGCGAGTTTACCTTAAAGCACTGGGGCTGTACTTTGCAATTCTCCTCAGCTGTCTGTACAGCAAGGCTGGGGTTACAGCTGGAGGCCATAACCCTATCAGTCATCCTGACTGGGAATCAGAACCCAAACTTGGCATTGGAATGTTTTTCTCTGGTGACAGCCTTTTGCAAGTCCACTCTCGAGCAATCATTTGAAAGTAGTATGTAACGATCAGAACACTGGCATTATAAATTGGCCGTAGCATTTCTTACCAAATAGAAGATATATATTCTGGAATCAAAAATGTTTTCTAGTTGTGAAATTATTTGTTTTGATACTGTCTTTTCCCATTTATCTGGGAGATGTTTTCAGGAACTTTGGTTATTTACAATATAGTAATATGATTTATTTTCTTTCTGAAGAGTATATGAGCATGTGGGAGGAGCACCAAGAAATGAGAATTGTGTGTGTTTATGAACATGCACATTAAGAGGGAAAAAAATTACTTTGAGCACATTCTGGGATGAACTACAAGACTCATGCAGTTGAAATCTGTCACTCAGCTGTGCAGAAGGACAAAACCTGCTGAGTTCCCTGTGCCTCCCTGTCCAGTGCCAAATGTCTGTAGGACCTGCCTGCTGAAAGGAGGAGTGCGAAGCATTGGGGCATGCCGCAATTTCCAACAAATGCTGAGCTACTGGTTATATTCTGAAGGACAGGTAGTCGCAAACCACTGGTATCCTTTCCTCATTGCTGCCACCCAATTGCCTGGATGACCTGGCAGTTTTACTGTCCGACCTCTAAGGATTTTGCATGGATTGCAGACTTTTTAGTCTGGCCTTGTTTTCCTCTGTCCAGCTCTGTGAGAATTTGTGTGGAGCAGATGTTGCTTGGCTATCTATGCTTGACTTTCAAGTTAGATGTTAGATGCTCTTTATCTATCATTATATATTGATTATGTAAAGAACATCTCAACTTTCTGCACAATAAGGTGTGTCAAAATTGTTGCAAGTGGCAGTGATAGTACATTCTATTGTCTAAGGAGTTGCTTGGTGTTCTTCCAGCTTTTATCCCCTGTATGTCCTGTTCGCATTTAGCATACTTTATGCATTGCTTGGTATACTACTTCTCCAAACAGCGGCCAAACCTTCAGCTGCATGCATCAACATAGACTTCAAATACAAGCTTTTTGGCACAATTTCCTTTCATAAGTTCCAATTCCAGGAGTGAATTGCTATTTTAAGATAAACATTTTAACATTCTTAAATTTTACATTTGAAGCGACTGTTATCAAACAAAAGCTTTGGTAGAGAGAACTGCTAGTCCTGATTTGAGAACGGCTAGTTATGATTCGACTTTCTTGATGTGAGCAGCAAATGCAGTTGAGGGAAAGCTCTTTCTGAGTAGAATATTGTTGTCTGCAGTATTCTTTCAGTCTAGTTGTCATGACAGTACAGTGTGCCCACCTGCACTGCTGCTTTCCTTCTCTTCATTCCAAGGCATAACAGGCTGCATGCATTTCTCATGCTGTGTGTACCTAACGGTGAACGAGGAATCTGAACCTAAAGTCTGATTAAATATAACAGTGCATATAACCTTCATTCTAGGAATGGACAGCTGCTGTATCTCATAGGATGAAACTCATACTAACGCAACTTGGTGCAGCCCCAGAGCACTGCAGAAGTCACTGTGGTGCTAAAAATGGAAGAGTCACACTTACTTCTGTGCTGCTTCTGGGCTAATGCAGTGAGGCGTCTCTGCAATGCACTAGCGCGTGTTTCTGCTTCTCAGCTTGATGTAGAGTTGTCTGGGTGTGTCTGTGCCCAGCATGCATACAAGCAATGTTTACCCTCTAGAAAGCAGTTAACCTGAAATTCCTGAAAGGCAGCTATTGTCTGTCTTTTAAATATCTTTTCAGCTATTGTCTGTCTTTTAAATATCTTTTAAGCTATCTCTTAAATACTGCTTTTAATAAGAGTAGTGACAAAAGATTGTACTATTAGGTAGGGTCCTGTTTTACCAGACACTTAAAGATGGTGAAGATTGTGGGGTTCATGAGTTAATTTTAATAATTAATTAAATAATTGATAAAACTACCTTCAGTACCTTAAAAAAAAAAAGAGGCATGAGTCTTGTAATCTTTTAGCCACTGAAATTTTAAAATGACTTAAATTGTTATCTGAGAGTGGGCTTACGTTACTTTTTCACTGCTCTGATCCTCTCTGCAGGAGGTCTGCTGGAAATGAATCCTCCCAGCATACTGTTCAGCAACTTCCCCAAGTAGACATCATTTCTTTCAAGCAAAGCAGATACTGAGTTTTTGATTTAGCTGCTGCAATTACAGTGTCTACTGGAATTCTTAACATTTCAAGTATGTTGACATACTTGGCATATACCATATTCAAGTATTCATGTATGTTCAGTATCAAGTATGCTAATAGAAATGTCTAGCTTTAGTTTGCATGTTCCCACACTGTAATGCATTCCTAACGAGATGCAGAAGTAGTAAATAAATTCCAGTGCATGTAATATAAACTTGCCATTATCTCAAAAGAGGAAAAACAAACCAAAAAAACTAACTGCTTTTCTGAGATGTTGGCTTCCTGATGAAAAGAGTTTTGTCATTTCTTTGTAATTTTAAATGGGAATATAAAATGAATGATCAGGCAGGTTCTTTGTTACAGTTGCAACAGAGGAATGAGCTGATCATAGTTCAAGCATATGTTCCATGGCTGAAATAAATTTGTCAGAATGTTTGTACCTGAACTGGAACCAGCCGCACGACTTCCTTCAGTTTTACTCGTGTAGGCTCTTATGTGCTGAATCTAGTGCCTAATGGTATTACTCTGTGTGCCAGTGATGGATGAACAACAGAAAATGCTATGCTATTTGCATACGTGATTTTTTGAGAATAAGTAAAGCACAAATTTGCTGATTTATTGAAGCCACGACTGCATCTCTTAGAAGCTGTGCCAGCTGAAGAGGAGCTTGCTCACCTTGCTTGTCTTCCCCCTCAGCCCGGCTCGCGGAGGTCAGGACACTTTGCTCAGCTGCTTGCTGCCTCCTGAACAATTTTGGGCGAAACGTGCAGGATCACGGGGCGCTGTGCTGGGAAGGGTGTTGCTGCCAATCCGTCCCCTGCTAAGCACTCTGGGCCAGTGCACAGGAGCTTTAGGAAGGCAGTGTAGGCTGGAGGTAGATAGCTGTTGCCCATCTTCAGATCTCCGGTAAGAGAGATTTTAACGTGGCCTACCTCCCTCTTTTTAAAGCATGCTCATTCCGTGACACTCAGTCCCAGTTAAGGCCCATGCAGGCCCCTCTCTAAAGCCCTGCCTTGGTTTATACTTTTGTGGAACTGTCCTTGCAGCAGTAACCCCCCGTCTCCCAGGGCACGTGCAGCCAGGGTTGTCACTGGTGTCCTTTTTGCTAATGAAGTTGCTTGCCTGTATTAGAAGGATTGCTCTGGAACTCATTTTGGAAGTGGCTCTCTGTTGTTTCATTTTACAAAGTGAAGGGATCGTCATTCCCTTGCATGAGGAGAAAGCCATAATTCTGAAGACTTCCTCTATTCAGAATGAGAGAGGCCTGTCCACAGCATTTCTTTACTGAATGCTCATTAAAAACTACTTATTCATGTTTCAGTGTTTTTTAAGTACAACCATTCACTTTAGCCACTGACATACAGGACATCAGTAGTTGTTTCAGCTGCTACAATCTTCTAAGAATCTCCCAGGATTATTTCAGAAAAACAGGTTTTTACAAAGAGTTTTAGATTCTTCTATCTATCTCATGTTCTTTTTATATTCTATTCTGTCTTTTTGAGAGTTTCAGCAGAATTTTAGGTGCTGTGTCATGTCCAGTGCCAAAATAATTGCACTCCATTTTTGTTTCACCCTAGCATTTTGGGTTTTTAATTAATAATTTGTATAGAGTTTCAGCTGGTAAGACAGGATTGATACCAGCATGAATTTTTTATCAGAAAAACACTGCTCCCATGCTGATGAATAAATGTGCATGCCAGATATTCATACGGCTCTTTATAAATACCTGAGAGTAAATATGATCAGGTGAATTGTAAAATATACATAAGCACTTGGTGCTGTAGGATGAATACGAATAAGGGATGCTCGCCATTCTTCTGGGATAGAAAGATGTCTCTTTGATCAACTGTGCAAGTTGGGCCCTTGAGAAAGGAGTTTTAAACATCTAATTAGTTTCCTGTATATCTCTAGAATACCTGCTGTAATCCAATATTATTGTTGAAAGGTTCCTACTATCGAGTAAGTCGTTAAGCAGCTGTCTTAAAGCACTTGACCTTGCCTTTCATTATTTTTGGCAAGAAAGGAATGCCTCCAGCTCTCACCTGGCCAGTCAGGTATACGGTGTGATTTGTAACTTCATTGGAGAGGATGGCTAATGGAAATTTCTCTTTTATCCCTGCATTTTCATTAATTTCATCCGTAGGAAATAATTTTCACATCTGCTTGCACCCTATCTGCAAGCAAATGTCTTTATTTACCCTAGATTTTATTAAAAAAACCCAACTGATTTTTAGTCAGATTCCTATATCTGTTAGCCACATCCAAAAACTAGCCCCACTTTCAGCTTTTTCTTAAATTGCTACACTTGTGTCTTTGCACCAGGGTTTAGAACTCTGTAGGCAAAGTGCAAGCTCGTAGTAAAGTGTTTCTAAATAGAGTTTATACTGATTCCATTTTCTGAGTTGACTTTTGTCAGGAAGCAAACAACATAAATGGATATTTTATGCTGTAACGTGAGTGAATCCTAAGGAGAAGCTTTTTGTTGTGTGTGCATTTTTCTAAAGCTTTGTGCAACCTCTTTCCCTTTCATCTCCCCCCCATCTTTACAGTGAAAACATGAACACTCTGATATTAGCTGTAAATCAGCGTTATCAACTAGTTGAAGGTAGATACTGGATGTAAGCATATTCTTGCCTGTGTCTTGGGAAGAACAGGAACGGAAGTATGCATCAGAAAAAAGATGTTTAGAAATGAATTTTCTTTGAAAATTAAAAGCAAAAGCCAAATTAAGGGTCAAGAGTTCAAAGTAGTTAACATGCTGAAGGAGATCAGTGTAGAGCAGCCGGTTAAGCTAGTTTATCCCATTAGTTCCACCTGCTGTTATTTGACAATGCTAATGACAAGCTGCTGCTTTGGTCTGTATAAAAAAGAGGTCTGGTTTTGCTTGCAACTATAATTTTGAAAAAGGAAAACTGTAGATTTATGAACTTCATGATTATTTAACTATTTTTTCTTATACATTTTTAATAGTGCCTTTTATCCCTGATAAATGGTGGTAATACCTGTGTTCTAGTTTCTTGTAGAATTTGATGGAGGTACTTAAAATAGGTCAGGGTTTACACAGTCTCATATGGATTCTGCCTGGATTACAGTGAGGTAAATACCAAAATTTACTTTATTTTTTAACAGCATCACCACAAGGCTTGAAATACCTAAAATAGAATGAAGGCTTCTTAGAGAATTCTGATACAATTAAGAGCTAATTTTTAAATCTTTTGCCTCTGGCAAGCCTCGGAAAGAGGCTTAAATAAGACAAATAATTACAAATTAATTACAATAATTACAAATAATAACTAAGGTATGTCACTTAACCACCCTTGTGAATTATCCAAATGAAAGCATTCACTGATACACTTGCAATATACAAATAGTTTTAAAGGAATACAGGACTGGGAACTCAGTCATCACTGAGTTAAAAAAAACACAACAACTCCCCAGCTGTTTCCAGTTGCAGTCTGTGTTGTTTTCTCTGCAAACGCTGCATCCCGGACATATCTGGCTGGACTTTCAAAGGAATATTTTACTTACTTCAGAACTAATATTACACAGAAATATTGGTGAGGAACTTGGTGTTCTTCTAATCTTGGTTGTGTCAATAGATCTCTTTCCCTCATATTAAATATATAAGGCTGCAAGGTTTATATATATGCATTAATTCATCTCTATTTTAGTGTTTTGCTTTACCATTAAAATTTCACACTCTTTTCATAAAACTGGAATTAGTGCTTTTTCACTGAATGCTGGCAAAGCTACATGACAAAAATGCCCAAATAAGAAAGCTGACTGGACATTTCATTTGCCTCTCTCCCTGTGAGGCAGACCTACGCTTGCTGTTGCAGGCACCATCCCAGCATTTGGACTCTCATAACTAGCAGTCCCCCAGCTGATGTCAGCTGTGGTGGCCGACTGGGGACTAGTGGATGTCAGTCCCTCAGGATCAGCAGTCAGATGATAGACTATCTGCAAAAAGTCAGGAAAGTACTCAAAAAAAATTGCTCTAATTTTCATTTGTTATTTTGTCCAAACAGGACTAGAATGTTTCTCCAGATGTTTACCTTGCTCTGCATAAGTGAATTTAGGGACATTCCTCTCTAAGTGAAATCAGCATGAGGAACCTTTAGAAAGCAACAATCATCTATTTTTCTGTGGAAATGGACCATTTTTTAATGATTTAAACCATGCAACATTCATATGAATTATTAATTATAGCGAACAGAGTTACCATTTTGTTTTCTTCATACCAAACACTGTGCAGTGAGGCACACTAATGCACAGAAAACATATGGACATTTGCTGAAACAAAAGTACAGCAAAAGCAAGCTAATTGCTACTGCAGAATATGTTTAAAAGCGGATTTCAAAGTCCTGTATGGTAGTGTGGTCTAGTCTTTATAATCCCTCTTCTCACAAGCCTCGGTACATACGATTGAGCTGAGACTGGCATGGCGCACACAGCCCAGCTGCATCAGTTCTTGCACATGACAAGTGCTTTAGTGAGCAGTAGAACTGGTTCCCTGTAGCTTTGTGTCTCCTGGTTAGATAATTTCAGGTCTAATACTTTGGAAACTTTGAAGCTTTTCTTTCATTTGGGGCATTCATAATGTCTCTCTTTCATGTCGATTTGCTAGGGCTTAATATTGTACTTGAGATCATACTTCAGACTTTCCTTTATGGAGATATGAATTTGAGTCTGTTTCTTCTCCCCAGCACCTCTGTTTTGATATTGTTTGGAACTTAGTATTTTCCCAGACTGTATCTTTTTGTCAAACTTTGTCAGGACTTTTTGAAAATTAATAGCACGTACTCAGACACCCACACAGCTACATCACTTTCATTGCTTATGGAAAGAGAGAAAAACTTTCCAGTGGCACCACCCTGTTATATATACACTTGTTAAATAAAATTTATGCCATTGTCAACATAAAATTGTTCTCTCAGTTATTGTTCAATTTTAAATATTTGACATCAGTAGCTATACTGTGCTCCTGTTTAATGTATCTTTGCCATTGGGGCATTGAGTTTTTATTTGTCTAGTGCTATCATGATCTTGGATCTGTTTCGCCAGCACTTCTTGTTGTCTGCAGCCTTCTCACACTGGTAGACAGATGCTGGATTCTGTTTTCAGTACTGCTAATCAGTAATCTTGAAATAGAAAGAAAATGAAATTAAAAGAATGAAGGGGGTGATAAAAGTTTGTCTCCAATTTGAGATTTAAAAACCACATGCACTAATCAGATAGTATGGGAAGGAATTCTAAGAATTAAAAGAAATAAAAAATCACAAAAAAACCCAAAAAATCTGACCTTCAGTTTGCGAGCTGCCTGTCTGGCAGATGTTTTTTAATCTTCCTTTTTGCCTGCAGAAGAAAAGGATCAGATATTATGAAGAATTTCTCAGAAGAGAATGAAAAGTTTTGGGTAAAAATAGAACTTTCCTGTAAATTTCTAATTTCTGAAAAAGGCATTCCTGCAGGGGATCATTCTAATGAGACATTGTTGAGTCACTTTATTCAGCTTCTAGTGAAGACAGGCCTATAAAGCTCCATAATTTGAAACTGTGTCCTTAAAATTGAACCACGTCATCTGTATCTGTAAGGATCAATACTGCAACAATGAGTCTCACCCCTGACACCTGTGGGCTTAGATCCCCTGTGTGTGTTGTCCCGGTCAGGTGCCAGGATGATCTCAGCAGCAGAGTCTTTCCTCCACTTATATTTTACCTTTTCCCGAGCTGAATCTAATTCCGTTTCTCAACCATGTTTCTTTCCCGATCAAATCCTTTTGCTTCAAAAAGAAGCTTTGTCTCTGAAGAGACAAATTCCAATTTTTCTACAGGCAAAATAGATGCAAAGTGCCAATTACCTCCTGGGCCACCCACCTAATGACTATGTGAAGTGACCAGATAGATTTCTATAGTATGCCATGCAGTTTTTCCTTCAGTATCCCTCACCAGCTTGCTGTGCAGCTGTTATTACTCACTCTTTGCTTCCCTTATCTCTGCTGCATTCAAGACAAACCGTCCTAGGTTTATATTTTCAAGTAACATTTTGTGACAAGCTGTATGAAGTGTGCTCCAGAAGTACAGACACAATTGCATTCATTGCTTTGGCTGTTACACTGCATTTTCTTATACTCTTTATTAAGGGGGAAAAAAGTCACCTTCTGGCTCTGAATTCACATCCATCAGCTGAACCTGTGAACTGGATTTTGCATGCTACAGCTTTCACTTTTGCTGCTGCTTTTTGTTATCTTTCTGAAAANNATGCAGGAAAGNAGCAGGGACCACTGTGCGTCACCATTGTTCTAAAGGTCATTTGGTGTTGATGGCAGACAAATGCAGTACACATGTAACTATACATTACTGTTGCAACACCCTTTGGGCCGTGAAAAGTGTAACAAAAGCAGATGTTCTAGGGAAAGAAAAGAGAACAATTAACTAATTAAAAAATTAAAATCAAAATCTGATGGTTTTCTTCTGGGTGACACATAGTGGACACAGTCTCATATTTTACAGGGGACTCCAAGCCTGTGAGAAATAGTTAAACAAAGTCATGGATATGACTGAGGAGGCCTGTCCAAGTTATGACAGGCTGTATGGGTAGCCTTTTCAGTTCCTGTGCCCTGTAGCATCACAGGGGTTTGGGTAAGGTGCTCCAGCTTTATGGTATCTTGCCCCAGGGATTAATCCTGGACTGACAGGGACCTGGCCTTGTCAGTGCACGGACTGCTTGGCTGCCAAGGACTTCTCTGCACCTTTCACTGTTCAAAGAGGGTGAAGGTGTATGTGACATAATTCATAATTTCCATCGGGTTGTTCACAAGGCTATGTACTTTATTGGAATCCAGATTCTTCTTCATCTGTCTTACAGATCATGAAGTACAAGAGAGGTTTCTATGGTCTGAAAGATAATGTCTTTACCTATTAGAAATGAAAACAAATGAGGCACTGGATTTTAATGCCTTTGGATTTTTTTTTATTTACTCCAGCTGTAGCACATATTTTGGATTTATTTTTAATCCAGATCTTGACTTTGTTACTCCAAAATATTTTGAACTACAGAAACAATCACAATACTGTGTCTTTGTAAGTGAAACATAATACAAGTTTTGACTGACTGGTGGAGTCACCATCCCTGGAGGTGATCCAAAAACGTGTAGATGTGGCAGTTCAGGACATGGTTTAGCAAGCATTGTGGTGTTGGGTTAATGGCTGGACTTGATGATCTTAGAGGTCTTTTCCAACCTTAATGATTCTATGATTTTATGATTCAAATCAGAAGGCTTTTTTGGCCTTTGATCTGTATTGAAAATGTTTTCCTTATTTAGAACAGAAAAAGGCTCTTTAGAACAGAAACACCTTTTTAAAATGTTGTAAGGATGTATAGAAGTTATATTAACCAGAGAGAAATAGTTTGTTTTAGTAAGGAGTTGGGGGAACAGAGTTGATCTGTATTTCTGATATAATGTGAGTGTGAAGCAGCATCTGTGGCTATTGCCTCAGACTGCAAGGGTGAGGCAGAAGTGGCTGAGTATATGCTCAGGTCTTAATTCCTTTGCCTAATATGGGAAAACTTTGGGTTTTAGCTTCTTTTTAGCTTGATTCTCCTCACTCTGTATTTTAATAACTCTTTGACCTGTTGGCAGACTTCTAGTAAGCTAAAGCTGTTAAATGCTCTTAAAGATATTAAATAGTCACGTCATACAGAAGTAGTTGACTAGAAGAGGATGACTTCTGTATTTTAATTGAGTAATATGATAGCCCATTTGTCAGAGGGTCTAGACATTGTCTTTGAGAGGAAGACTGCAATGTGAGATCACTCTGTATTTATTAGAGATCAGAAAATCTAAAGAAGAGAGCCACAATATATGCCTCCACTTGGAAAAGTCTCACCAGAAGTCTGTGTGTTAGCAGAGATCGTAAACCTAATCTTGAAGACCTCCAAACTGGAGACTACACAGTCTCTTCAAGACATCTATTCTAGTGCTCCATTTCTTAACCAGTTTTGTAGATAGATTCTACGTTTACTCTTTTATGGTCTTTTTACTGTGTACGTCTTTCACCAATTTTTAAAGATAGTGGTGTCAGCTCTTCAAACACTTTGAGATGGAGTTTGCCAGACCCAGGTGCTTTGAAAACTTTACAAAGAAAAAGACTGAGTAGAACTATACCTGGTTCCCTGAATGTACAACACATCATTTATTTCTGAAGAGGGAGGTCAAATATCAGGAGACATATCAAGAAATCCAACTCTTAAAATATGGTATCTCAGTGGAAAATGGTTCCTATGGCAATTGTCAAGTTAAGCTTTGAGGCTTTAATATTTTTTTGCCCCTTGTTATAACTGGAGATGGGCTAGTCAGCTTCTCTAAAGATGGAAAGCTTAAGACTTGTAGGATCTACCAGTCCGTGCAGACTATAAAGGTAAATCCAGTCTGATGGAGTTAGTGAGGCATTCAAGGATTCATAATACCTGGGAGGAAAAAGAAGTGAACTCCTGGAATGTTTAAATCTCATCCAAAAATCTGGAGTTGCACAGACATGGAGCATAGCGAAGGTAAATTAGAGTTCTCAAAATTCAGGCCAGATTGTTTTTCTCTAAGTGGAAGTGTTTAGTTTCTGCTGAAGCCTTAAGGGGAATGCATGATACTTAGTTTGCTTACCTTGTAGAGAGCTGCTAGTACCTGTATGTTAAAATCTGTTGCACACACTAATCTTAAATGAGCCATAGGTGAATGTTGAAAACACCTGAGTTAAGATTTTTAAATCTTCTAGTGGATAGTCATTCGTGCTGACACTGAAAAGTCGAAGAAGATGCCACAGGATATAGCATACATTCTGAATGGGCAGAATAAAATATGCCTGCTGCTGCACCTGGTTATAAAGTAAGAATTTCAGGTTTAAACTCAGACCAGGGTGCAAACAGAATTATGCTTAATGTAAAGGCAAGACATAAGAAGCATAATAATTCTGAGTGGATTCCATGTTTGGCATAGGTAAAACTGGTGCTCTATGAGACAAACATTTTGCAATCAAATTATTTTTACTTAAAACATGAGAATATTTCTGTCAATACTGTGTCATGAATGTCATTTTGGTCTTCTACACCCAGGGAGCACAGAATTCAGTTTTAAGTAAAATTGGTTATAATACATGCAAAGCATCCATGTAAGAACGCATTTTCCATTGCAATTCGAATTAAATTTTTGGGATACTAAAGAGATAATACTTGAAAGCCTCCTTACAGGAGTGAGAATTATATCTCCAGTGCTCTTCACTTGTATTCATACTGCCTTGCAGTTCAGTCAGGATGCTGGCAGAGGAAGCACAAGTGATCATGGAGGCAGCGATTACCTTGAAAACTGGTATTGACTTTCCCTCCCTAGCAAAGGTGTGTGAGTGATGAGTAACTGATAAATTAGCCCTTAACAGATTTTGCTTCTTGGGAAGATCATGCAGTTATAATACCTGCTGTTACCATTGAGTCAGAAAAGCATAAGAATTATGGAAATGCAGTAGGCTGCTAAAAAAACATGTTCAGTAGCTTTTTTCAGAACTAATTCCAGTTTTATGTTTAAAGTGAAGTAGGAAGAACATTTGCAGAAGGGAGCTGGACTTCTCAAAACCAAAATGGAACTAGATTCCTGGTCAAACAAATCATGATATTGAGAGGCATTGTTTAAAGTAAGAGTGAAAGGAAGCTGAGACATGCTAGGAACATTCAGGTCAGATAGTGGCAGATGTTGGTGATGTCAGTAACAGAAAGCTAGAGGTGTGCCTCAGAACTGGGCCTAGATTTCATTGGGAAAGCTAGGAGGTTTTTAAGCCTCCCCCATAAGTCTCTTGCCCACCGTTCTGGCAGCTTGCAGGATCCCTGGCTGGTACCCAGCAGTACTGCTTCTCTGAAGCTGCAGAGATGTTTTGGCACTGCATGGTCCTCAGGCCAAAAATAAGGGGTTTCCTTGGCTGCAGTCCCATGCTGTGGGCCACCTGCACCCCTTGGTGTGGCATGGAGGCAGGAGAGCAGGGGGAGGGTGTCCATACAGACCCCTTTCCCTTCTTCTCCAAATGCACTGGGCCTGTGCCTGGTGGAAGTAAGCCAAGCTTCAAGAGAAGCAGATGGAGTTTAGAAGCAATCTTTGGGAAGGAAGCTATTGCAAATAGATCTTAGTCTACCACCGAAACTTAAAACTGCAAATTTTCCTGCAAAAAGTTCATCTTTGGAAGAAAACAAAGCAGAGCAAAAGAAAACAAAAAAAGTCTTTTTCCACTTGGAAGTTACTTGGTTTGAAGTCTGTCAATAACTGTTGTAAAACCTTCGTGCTGCTAGTTTGAAGAAGATCCTTCTTTATGCACAGACTGCTAAAACGTCATCCGCTACGTGGTCACTTGGGGACCTCCTGCTTTTCTTTGAAATACCCAGTATCAGTTACAGGCAGAAACAGCATACTGGGAGAAACAGCACGGGGCTGTGAGATCTAGTTTAGCTGTTCTTAAATTTCAGCAAATGAATAGCTGTGTCTGCAATTTGGTTAATGAGCAATGCAAGGCAAAGAATGCCCTTGCCTTTCCTGAGAGATACTGTGGGGTTTTCCAAGAAGAGCACAGAGCACTTTTTCCCAAGTGGTGAATTACCTAATTTCAGTAAATTGCCTCCTTTCCAAGTTGTACAAGCAACTCTCTTTTATAGCTCTACAAGGAGATACTGGCAGGTGTTACAGATAGTTCAGAAAATACATTATGATGCCAGATGCTCCCCGATTAAAAAAAACCCTCAACTTTTTTCTCTTTTAAAAACAAGTAATTTCATCAATATTTTTCCAAGCCAATGAGCAAGCAATGAATATCTCTCTGCATACCAGTTTCAGGCACAGCTCTTCCTTGATATTAACTTCACATAGAAACATTAACAGCAGCTTCTATTATTCATGTTTTTGATCTACTTTGTGGAGGCAGAATAGCACTAATCACTTGATATGACTTCCTCTGAAGTAGCTCTTTTAAAGGTTGTGTGGGAAGAAGATAAGAAATGTGAGATATCTTTGCTCTGGAAAGCAAAACAAAGAAAGGGTTCTATTGCCATAAAATGCTAACTATTTTCTGTAATCTGTTTTCTTTGGAGTTTTTTTGGGTTGATGGTAGTATCAGTTGATAACAAGAAAGAGGTGTAAGTTAAATTTCGTTTATGTGCAGAAGATGCAGGGGAATCTACTCTTCCAGAACGTTCCTGAGAGGTGATATTCTAGGTACATGCTCATACCTAATGATCTGATTCTTGAGAAATCTTGCTGTCAAATGCAGATGGTTGTTACGAGTGTTGTATATAAAGAAAAGGCTTTCCAACTAGTTGACAGTCTCAGGAAAAAACTAGGATTGCATAAGTAGGAGGGTAAGGCTCTGTAAGGCCGCACCCGCCAGTCTAATTCTTCCAAATACAATCTGTGTCATTCATCCTCCAAATCTGTTAAATGTACAGGTATAAAGATCAGCTTTTTATGTGAAATGGTCCTGGACTTCTGTAGTAATCTGATCTGGACTCAAAGCTGTATTAGCTTCATTTTACTAGTTAGAGGAAAGGGTGCAGACAAAATTAGACGTATAGTGCAAATCAGCTTCTGGCTTCGTGGCTGGTGCTGTCATGATGGTTTTGGCTTTTATGACAATTGGACATTCTGTGGTGACTATAGCCTGGTAGGGAGCGATGGGATCCACCTCTCCAGAAGAGGCAAGGGCATCTTTGGCAACAGACTGGCCAACATGATGAGGCGGGTGTTAAACTGAAGGACTTGCATGGTGGGATCTGAAGTGGCAATGCTCACACCATTGCAACCAACTGGGGAATAGGCCAGGCCAACCAGAGCAGCAGCTAATGTTCCTTAGCTGCCTACCAAGAAGAGAATCAGAAGACCATTCATCTCAAGTGTATGTATACCAATGCGTGCAGCCTGAGGAACAAACAGGAGGAACTGGAGCTCCGTACCCTGGAGCTCCGTACCCATGCAGAAAGTTATGATATGTCATAGGAATAACTGAAATATGTTGGGACAACTCACGTGGCTGGATGGTCACCATGGATGGCTATAGCCTGTTCTGTAAAGACAGACAGGGAAGAAGAGGAGGAGGAGTCGTGCTCTATGTTAAGGAGGAGTTTGAATGTAGAGAATTCAACTATGGCAATTGTGGAAGCTCTATTGAATGCCACTGGCTCAAGATCAGAGGGGTCATCTCCAAGGGTGATCCTACAGTAGGCATCTGCTACTGACATCCAAACCAAGACGATGAGGCCAACGAAGCAGTATTTGCGTCACTTAAGCAAGCGTTGTGTCAACAGAACCTAGTTCGCATGGGTGACATCAACTACCCAGACATTGGTTGGAAGAACAATACAGTAGCTCACATGTCATCCATCAAGTTCCTGTACTGTGCAAAGGACTGCTTCCCCATACAAATGTTAGATGTGCCAACCAGGAATGAGGCACTGCTGCACTTGCTACTCACAAACCAAGAAAATCTGCTTTGTAATAACTCGGTTAGTGATAGCCTTGGCTGTGGTGATGACAACACTATGGAGTTTGGGATCCTGCTGATCACACTGAAGGTTAGTATTAAGACAAAGGTTTTAGATTTTAGAAGAGCAAACTTCAGCTTGCTCAGAGCTTAGTTGGCAGGGATTCCATGGGAAGCGTCCATGGAGGATAAAGGAGCCAGTGAGTGCTGGGAGTGTTTCAAGAACACTCTTCTGGAAGCACAAAAACATTTCATCCATTTTAAAGGTAAGGGAAGTAGGCACAGCGAGAGACCTGCTTGGCTTAACAGTGAGGTTCTGAGTCTGCTCAAAACCAAGAGAGAAGTGTGCCACAGATGGAAAAGTGAATGAATACCCTTTGAGAACTATGAGGGCATTGCCAGGGTGTACAGAGATGCAGTTAGAAAAGCAAAAGCTGAGCTTGAATTGAAATTGGGCAGAGATGTAAAAAAGTACAAGAAAAGGTTCTTCAGGTACATAAACAACAAGCAGAATCAGAAGGAAAATATTGGCCCACTGTTAAACAGGAGAGGTGAATTAGTCACAGACAATGCTGGAAAAGCTGAGATTCTCAACACTTTCTTCACCTCTGTCTTTACCAGCACTGTTGAGCCCCAGGTCTTGGGCACAAAAATTCAGGTTGATACAACCTTCACCGTGAGTGAAGGAAGAATTGGTACCTGAAATATTACAGGAGCTTGACCCCTACAAATCAATGGACCCTGACAATATCCACCCAAGGGTGTTAAGAAGGCTGGCTGACATGGTTGTGACACCACTGTCCATAATCTTTGAGAAGTTGTGGAGATCAGAGGATGTCCCAGAAGACTGGAAGAAGGCTAATGTCAATTCCATCTGCAAGAAGGGCTTAAAGGAGAATCCAGGAAATTATAGGCCCATCAGTCTTACTTCAGTCCCTGGGAAAGTTATTGAAGGAATCCTCCAGAGGGCTATCAGAAGTCAAATGAAGCATATGATTGGGAAAAGCCAACATGGATTCACCAAGGGCAACTCGTGCTTCACAAACCTGATGGATTGCCTTCTACAGCAATGTAACCTGCTCGGTTGATGTGGGGCGAGCGGTGGACATCATCTACCTGGATTTCTCCAAGGCTTTTGATATGGTTTCCCACAGCCTCCTCCTAGAGAGCTTGATATGTTACAGTCTAGACAAGTGGTCTATGTGGTGGGTGGGGAACTGGCCGACATTGAATCGATATTGGGCCCAAATACTGTTTAATATCTTCATAAGTGGTCTGGATGGTGGGATCAAGTGCACCCTGATGAATTTTGCTGATGATACCAAACTGAGTGGGCAAGTGGACACTTCAGAAGGGAGAGCCACCCTGCAGGAAGACCTGGATAGGCTGGAAGAGTGGGCTAATGAGAACCTTTTGTTTGTCCTTTCCAGCAGACAAACGTAAGGTCTTGCTCCTCAGAAGACATAACCCAGGAGTGCAGCACAGGCTGGGACCTACCCGGCTGGGGAGCAGCTCTGCAGAAAGGGACCTGGGCGTCCTGGTGGACAACAGGCTCAATATGAGTGAAGAGCGTGCTGCTGCAGCAAAGCAAGCCAAGAGGATGCTGGCTTGCATCAACAAGGGCATCACCAACAGAGACAAAGAAGTCATTATCCCACTCTACTCAGCGCTTGTCAGGCCGCACCTGGAATACTGTGTACAGTTTTGGTCCCCGCTATGCAAAAAAGCTGTGGTCAGACTGGAGAAAGTCTAGAGCAGGGCCACAAAGATGATCAAAGGACTGGGAAGCCTGCCATGTGAGGACAGACTGGGAGGACTGGGTTTGTTCAGCCTTGAGAAAAGAAGGCTTAGAGGAGACCTTCTCACCATGTTCCAATATTTAGAAGGTGGCAAAAAGAAGATGTGGACTCCCTTTTTACAAGGAGTCATACGGAAAAGAGGAGGGGTAATGGGTACAAGTTACAATCGGAAGATTCCGATTGGACATAAGAGGAAAATTTTTTAGAATTAGAAGAGTCAGCCACTGGAATAATCTCCCCAGGAGACTGGTGGCTTCCCCAGCATTGGACCCTCTTAAGATTTGGCTGGACAGGGTGCTGGGCCATCTTGTCTAGACCGCACTTTTTCCAAGAAAGGTTGGGCCAGATGATCCTTGAGGTCCCTTCCAACCTGGTATTCTACAATTTTGTGATTCATAAGACATTAATCAGATAGTCTGTATCTGAAGTACTTGCATATTTTTGACATTCATATGATATTGCTCTTTTACTGCACTTCTGTCATTTTCCACATTTGTTTCATGGGACTATCAAATGCTATTGCTTGTGTGATAAATTGTTCATGGTTTCTGAAGCCTAGAGAAGTGTGTGGTCATACTATGTGAAGGCAACGTTTTATGCAGCTGTGTTTTAATTCATGCTTTGTTACCTTTATTACTACTGATTGCTATTTTGTAATAAAGCTATAGTTTGGAATCAGAATGGGTATGGTTTTATGTAAACTGAACTGGAGGCTGGTACTAGCAGTATGTTTGTCCTTTCCAGAAATGCAACCCTGCAAAAGGCTGCTGCACAGTTAATGCATTCATATGTTTGAATGAGAGATATTATATGTATCGTTTTGAAAGTATTAAGTAAAATGAGTACCTGGAAGAACTGAATAACTATTAATATGTACAGAAACCTTCCCCATGAGCAATATACTATCTGCAGATCTCTGGAGATGGTTTATTTTAATGCATCTTGGATGTAATATTTCCATTTGCAAACAAATTTGATCAAATATAATGGCCATAGTGCTGGAGCCTTAGTGCAATTCTATTACCTATAAGCCAGTACATAAAACAGTAATATAGATGCCTAACAGAAGGAAGAGGAGCTTGTTCATCATTGCTGATATATATCAGTGTAAGTCATGTAAGTCTAATAATCAAGCATAAAAGTAAAAGAAAGTAATATCCCTAGTCTTGTCAAAACATAAATGGACTAGAGATGAAGGTTGATGCTTTGAGTAAAAAGGCATGCTAGATTTAATGTAAGCAATAATGATGTAAAGTTGAAATTCAAAAACTAATAAAAATATCCTTTGGCAACCTGATATATGGCATATCTTGGGAAATACAAACTGCCCTGAAATAACGATGAGACAGAACTAGATCTGCCATATATTTGATTTTTTTTTTTGTCTTACTGTAGCTTTATTTAAGCAAACTAAGGACTGAAGAGTACCTAGGGGCTTTAAGTACAAGCAGCTACTATATGATGGCTATTGAAACACTGAATCTAACAGGCTGAGGAGAAATTTGATTTTTTTTCTGCTGATCTTTCACCTTGGGTTTAATTATGGAACTGTAAAACTTTTAATCTCTAAAATGGCAATGGTATTGTATAGCTTGGAAAAGTGTTGGAAGAAAGGATTTTATCACACCTCTAAAGTTACCAAGTGCTTTTGTTTCTGCAGAGTGCAATTGGTGGCATAGCTTGTTAGCCAGTGCAGTGCAAGTCACGTATGCTGATGGCTCTGAGCAGAAAACAAGACAGCAAAGGTAAGACTGTAGTACTAATCCTGGCTATGTCTGCCATTGAAGGGGGCCTAAAGAAGGTTGTGAGGTATACATTGCAATAATATTAGAACAAATAAGTTTGTGTGTGTGGGAGGGGGGAGCATTTAGGGAAAAAACCCCATCCGACCTGTAAAAGGAAATTGAGTCCATTGTCTCTACTGTTTCAATGAAGGGATTAGAATCTTTCTAATCTTTCTACATTTCGATTAGAAGAAAATCAAATACTTTTCCTGTCTGTCAACTATGCACTATTTTTACAAACGTGTCGGTACTTAGCAGTTGGAATCAATGAGACTGAAGCTATTTTTTGGAATACCTATTAAAAAAAAGAGTAGTATTAATGTTGTTTAATAAAAAGTGGAACACCTCCTGACTTAAAGGAATGATCTCAAATGAACAGGATAAAGCCTGTTACTGTCATAGTGGAAATTCCTGTTGACTTTAGTGACAGGAGGGTCCCACCCATTGTGAAATCAAAGGAGTAATCAAATCAAGAGAGATTAAGTTTCCAGCAGATCATGCTGTCAGAAGAGCTCCATTCTGTTTGAAGGAAACATAAATGAACAGAAACTTTTTCTCTTCTCCACCCCTCTTATGCACAGTTTCTGAGCTTTGGGAGCTCTTGCTAGCTGTCTCTGATCAGGATGCAACAGCTCAAAGTAATTTCATGTTGATATTGTTCCTGAAGGGAGTTACCGAATATAATGTGGGAATATATATAGTATATAATACTGGAATAAAAGGAAACAGCATGACTCTGACAAGGCTGCTGCTGGAACTTATTGCAACTTATTGCTATGCTTCTCTATTACCTGTCTGCTTTCAAACATGGTCCAGCCATAGGCCTAACTTGTCACTGTCACGTGCCTCAGGAGCATGGTCATTGTCTTCTCTGAATGTATGTAACTATGAGTTTGTATTCTGTTGGGTTTGAACACTGGCATGTATAAGACTAGAAAAGGGATCATTAGCTGCAGAAGTCCTATGTATGAAAATACTATTCGCTTTTGTAGATCATTTTCTTTCACTGTGTGTCCTTGTTTTCTTTGAAAATTTTACCTGGTTTGCCTCAAAAAATACCCATCTGTTCTCCGATCATCTTGGTTCTGGCTGTGGAGGAACTGCACAATGTAGAAACTAATCTGCTATGTTGTATCTCAAATATTTTAAATTGACTGTTGCATGGTGAAGTGTACTTGTTGCTTTTCAACTGAGAACTTGCAGAATGACCTGCTTGGGGCAGTGCCCCAGAGTTAAGGACATGATGTGAAACGACTGCACATGCAGCTGTTCCCCAATCTATCCAGAAGGATAATTTCTGTTATTATGTGCAAATCACCAAATTATGCACTTTGAACAGAATGCAATTTTATAACAGATCTAGGACCGCTTGATGAGTCAAGGTCGTGATACGGGAAGGTCCACTGAAAGCAAATGAACTACTCAGTATGCACGAAGTGTATACGTATGAATGCGTGTGTAAATGTGGGACTTGAATGTCGATAGGTTTTGTTAGTGGATTATCTTAAACTGCTCTCAGTATAATGGAATGGATTGTGTCCTACAGGCTGCCAGAAAGGAAAATGCTAAGTAAAATATTCAGCGGGATTACTTCCTGTGCTCAAATATTTAGCCAAATATCCTCCCTTATGAAACAAATTTCCTGCTCTTGTTATTTTGAAAAGCAAAATATGACTTTACATAGCGGGTCTAGAAAATGGAGGAGCACAAGTCCATGTTTCAGAGAAGCATGTGATTATAGAACTCAATCTGAGTAGGCCAAACCTCTCAGGAAATTTGCATCTGAGGCTGTGAGACCTGGCAAACCTCAGAGTCAGAGATATGTTTCTGCTTTTTCTGTTAAAAGCAGGAATATTCTTCCATTTTTCTGTTGGCTGAGAAAATTCATCTGATTTCTAGTCAGAGAAAAATGAAAGGATAGCCTGGCCTAAAAAGATTGGTTTACTGTGTTATATTTTATATTAGAAAAATGAATCACAGAATCACAGAATCACAGAATAGCAGGGGTTGGAAGGGACCTCTGTGGGTCATCTAGTCCAACCCTCCTGCCGAAGCAGGGTCACCTACAGCAAGCTGCACAGGACCTT
>Ga0065711_1029375_pt1 | contig 36487 bp, 21 predicted proteins | sample Hoacrofraction12_FD_59098 | JGI IMG/M metagenome (GOLD analysis project Ga0065711, IMG submission 59098) | Hoatzin crop microbial communities from Cojedes, Venezuela - Epithelial fraction 12 v2 (version 2) | ecosystem: Host-associated > Birds > Digestive system > Esophagus > Crop | place... | reverse complement strand
GCCCAGAGAGGTTGTGGAGTCTCCTTCTCTGGAGATATTCAAGACCCGCCTAGACAAGGTCCTGTGCAGCCTGCTGTAGGTGACCCTGCTTCAGCAGGGGGGTTGGACTAGATGACCCACAGAGGTCCCTTCCAACCCCTACTGTTCTGTGATTCTGTAAATATAACCACTACAATACGTGACACTCTGTGGCATTTGTGCAGCTAGGCAGACTGCATCCCCTTTACCTCTGAATAGAGTTGATTTCTACCCAGCAAGGGTAGGCTGGTCCTTGCCGCTAAGTAAATTGCCTTAAAACCAGTGTTGTACTGACTACCTTGCCCTTCACGCTATACAGAAGGGACATTGAAGTTCTCCTGTATGCAATGAAAGCTGCGTACAGACATACAAAGTGCAGCCCCACTTTTTGGGACATGATGGGTAAGTGATTTCCCCCAGGAAAGCATGCAAATGGAGAAGTGAAGGTATCTGTTGGAGAGTGCTGGTTTTGTCGGTAGGAGTCAGGCATCCTGAAGGCAAGGTAAGAAAGAGTGAGCTGATCCCACTCCTACCGAGGCTGCTGGGAGACATGTTAACTGATTTCAGCACGGGTGGTCACACTGGATGATAGTGTGCATCTAGGAAGAAAAAACAGATCTCCCAGCCATTTTCTGAATTCTATCAAATGTCCAATAAACGGGAATTAATTTCTAGAATGGTGGTTGAAATACCTGCTATGATCTATTTTAATAATTTGGACATATGCAAAGCACTCTACAAATCGTAATGAACATCCAGCTGATGTCTGGGGTGAGAAAAATATGTTCTCTGTGTTACAGACAGGGGAAACTGGGGCACAGAGAAGATCAAAGATTTAGCTAGGCCCTTTGGTTCCATTTTTAATTAATACATTTACCATGTATAAAATTAGCCAGTTAAAAACAGAAAGTTGTGTGGAACTGTTAGCTACAGAAGTCAGAGAAACTGGTTTATTAAATGGAGTTATATACAGAATGTACTGATCTCCAAACCTTCCATCAGTGGATTTCAAACATTGTGCAGGGGAATCAAAAACAGCTTGTTGTTCTCCTGGCTAATATTTTTTTCCACCCTGCTACACTACTCAGGTGCCAAATTAATGGGGTGATGTTATTGTTATTGCTACAAAATGCAGAATAGAACAGAACAAAGAAACTATTATGTGTGCAAAAAATATCTTGAAATTGTCATGTGTTACATTAAAATCCATTATTTTAACAATCTTGAATACCATCTTTTTGGGCTTTACTGCATAATTCTGTCGCCTTTAGCTTAGTACCTCCTGATTTACACTAGTGTGTGTGAAATCAGGCTGTACTTGTAATTTGATTCTGTGTTTGCAGTTCAAAGCAAGCTCTCTTTTGCTAGGGTAGAATTTTAATATCAGAGACTCCTAGAGCAATAGGGCTTGCAGAACCTTATGAACTTGTCTAGGCTTTGCTTCTGCTTCAGGCCAAAGTAATTATACCTGTATGTTTATTAAATTTGTCCTTAAAAACCTCTGAGGATGGAGAGTCCACAGCCTCTCATGCACTCTCTTCCGGTATCACTACCTGCACTGCTAAAATGCTTTTTCCTAGTGTCCAACCTGAATTCTCTTAACTGCAAATGAAGGTCTCAACATCTTCCTCCCATCCATGATGGACAAGAAGATCTCATTACATCTCTTCTCTTTCCACTAGCTTTTTATATACTGCTAGATTATTTTACCCTGTGCAAGTTTTCTTCCTATGTTATACTTTCTGGATCTCTCTTGTTGTTCACTGTTTTCACTGGATTTCTTCAGGTATGTTGAGAAGCTTGCCAGGTTGGAACAGGGCAAAGGACTGCTTTCTGTGCCTCATGGAATTTGAGAATTACGTGTTGATGCTGAACAACGATCAGCTTTGAAATATTACAGCCCTCAGGATCTGCTCCTCTACCGTTCTAAAAGCCTTTTCCCCGTTGCTTTCAATAGGTCTTCTCAGACTCTGTGTGACCATGATGTTATTATGGCCCAATATGCAACCTATAGTTTTCAGGAAAGTATTTCCAGTTGAAGGCAAACAAATGTTAGCAATGGGAATAGGTAAATGCTGCATCAGTGAGGAAAAACTTGCTTAAACACAAATGTGCACAAGTTCCTATTTGGTTCTGCATCAGGAATTTGACTTCTGCTAGGGTATATTGCTGTTTATCACTGAAAGAATACGGGAGAACAATTATTGGTAATCTTTTCACAAATATGTTCCTTCTTCACCAGCAGCCTCTTTATAGTGATGAGAGAGAAAAATCACGTCCTTGTGGGAGACACCCCTCGCCTCCCCAGTATTGGATTAATCCCAAAGTCCTCACACAGACAGTAAGAATCCATCAGCCTTGTTGGAACCTTTTCCTCCGACGCAGGCTTTCCATTTGTAAGGAGTCCTCTTCCTCCATTTACCCTGATGCTGTATTAGCAAGTCTTTGCAATGCATAGTTCAGTGCTTTGACTTTCTACAAGAAACATGGCGATGAAAGTGATAAAGAATGGTACTGCTAGTGTGCTTGAATATTCTTAACGGTTTAAAGGTAATATATTGCTCAATGTTCAGTATGTTATTGCTCTCCAATTAATTTTTATCTCTAAACATAAAAATATTTCTTTCTTATGTGAATCGTGAAATCATTGACACGAATATTGTTTGCTCCTCTAAACATGAATTTTCAGTTTGTGTTCAATTGTCAGGAAATTTCTGCTAACTTTTTTTTGGTTTATAGTGCTATTAGACAAGCCATGATGGAGACAGTGCTGTTTGAAACAGTGCATTCAGCACAACCAAGCAAAAATAAATGAACAATCCTGTGCTGATCCTGATCACTTCCAACCCTGTTGCAACTTCTAATTCCCGAGGGACAGAAATGCCTTCCTTCACATGCTGGCTGTATGCTGAGCACATCTTTGTAGTGGGATGGGATGCAGTGACTAGCAGAACCAGTTCTCCTCAACATCTTCTGTTGTTTACAGCTGAAAACCCATAAGGAAGGTTTGCTATTTCTTGAATCGCAAGTGGGTAGAAACTGCCTGGTTAAAGGTATATAATTTACCTTAAGCTATTGTTTTATATATATATTAGATGTAACCAGTACATCTGGTTATCTATATGTTTTATGTATCAGGTAACGACTCCGGATTTGCTGGTGGAACCACTCATTTGCCATAGAAGACACAGCTGTCTGACAGCCTTTGAACTGGCTTAGGACCTTGAGGTCCTGATTGCTATTGAGTTACCTTATTCCTTTGGGTGACTAGCTTTGAATTCTGGTCCTTATTTTCACTGTCTGCAAAATAAGACAGTATTCTTAATTTCCCTCACTTCGAAGGCAGAGCCTTGTGCTCTAGTCCCTTGCTCTGGTCCCTCCTGGGTGCCTTGGGTGTTCTTTGTGGGAGAATGGGGAACAGGGGAAGAAGACAGGTGGGGGAAATGGCATGGAATGATGTGCTTTTGGGTCATACCTCACAGCAAGGACTGGACGTGACCAGGGAATGCATTTGGATATGGGAGCCAAGCTGCAGCCCTGTGCCTCCAGATGTGCTCAGGGAAACACAGGGTCACCATGGTCATGACTGGTTGGAAAAAACCTGAGAACATGAGCAAATTGAATACCAAGGGACCAGGAGTCTAGAAATCAGAGTAGGAGCTTGGACATCACTCATACAGAGTGCCAGAGAGAGGGTCGGAGGGTGGGAGGTGGGAGGGGAGGAAAGAGGGTCCTCTTAGCTCCTTTGGAGTGGCCATGCTGCTTCTGACACTGAGCTGCAACTTTTCTTCGGGCTCGCTCAGGCACCAGCTTGTAGCAGCATTGACATGTCGCTGCCTCCTGGGAGCTGTCATTTAGTGCCGCAGCAGCTAATTAAACCCTGGGAAGCAAGGTGCTGCTTAAGTGAACCTCAGCTACATCTGCCGAGGCTGTACTGCCTGTCACACCGGCCCTGCGGACCCTTAAACCAGGGCACCACTGCCTGCTGGCTTGCCTGGAGCTGGCGAGCTGATGGGGAGACCTGCTGCCCAACACCGAGGCACGGGGTGGCACCCAGGGTCCCCGTCCCCGCACAGGGTGGTGGAGGTGGCCGTGGCCTTCAACCCAAACCTCCCCAGCAGCTGTCGCCTGCGAAAGGGCAGCCTGTCCACACTCGCTCCCTGTTAGGGGAACACGCTGCCTGCCAGATTACCTCCCCTACCCCGAGATGTAATTTAGGGGTTTTTTTTAACCTGGAGATGTAATTTGGTGGGGTTTTCTTTCTTCCTTGAACGAAGGAATCACTAGATGGCACTGCATCCCCGCAGGACAAGCCACCTCCCTCTGTCTCTAGGATGGGTGAAAGACACTGCCTCTACCTCTTTATTTTTTGAACTGTCTGCTTTCAATCTTTACCGAGGGAAGAGAAAAAGCAAAAAAAAGAAGCTATGTCTGTATTAAGAAAATGTGCTTTAGCACAGTTTCCCTCTCCAGCTTCAGGAGTGCTAGCCCTGAGTCATTCGCCCGTGGGACCTTCTGATTAGAATAACACACTATATGTGACTTAATTTTTATACTTTGTTCTTTTAGCCTGGTTTTCTCTACCTGCTGTCACCAATGCAACAGACTCAGAAGGCTCAGTAGAAAAAAGTGGTATTGTGGTATTGGATGTTTAGTTTAAGACTAAACTGCCTCAAATGTGGGTGATGTTTGGGAATGCTGGTCTCCAGCTAGGCTTTTAAGTTCTTAAAACAAATGAAAATAATCATAAATGGAGGTGCTTAGTTACAGGCACATAAATGGCTAATCGAGAGCCATACACTGACACATGAGTATAGATAGGATTGTTCACTGAGCCATAGTTCCAATAAATTACTGCTATTATGTGCTGCAAATACCCTTAATCAGAGGCTTGACCAAAATTACCTTCAGCCACCAAGCTTGCAGAATTGGGCTGTTTCCTGACAACAGAGTTGACTGCAATAGTTTAATATTTCTATAACTAGGTACAATCCATAAATTCACAGTTTGGCAGAAAAAGAGAATAAACAGATGAAAAAAACATTACCAATGCAGAAAATGTTTACTTTGGTCTGAAGCCCAAATGAAAAGGTTTTGGTCATTTCCTATCTGCTCAATGAACCTTGAGATACTAGTATTTCTTTCTTCAAGAAACGTTGCCAGCTAGTAGTACTTGGAAGGAGTGGGTGTTTGAGCTCTTTGCAATCTCAGAGAATCAGTCTCATCATTGTGCTGTTCTCCTTTGTAGCTGCTGTAGCTGCAGCACAATTACAGAGGGCAGAAATCTCATTGTTGGGAGAGAGACAAACCTATTTACAAAATCTATGAGAAATTGCACTGCACACGGAAATATGATTCTTGGTTTAATGCTGCTTTAATCCAGTTTTGTGTTGCAAGACCATGAAGATGAAAAGTATTTGAGTTTTACAATTTAAAGTCTTAAAAGGAAAAGTGCCACAGCGGTGTCCAATTTCCTTTCTTGCCTTATTAAAGGTGTTGGTTAGGCTGGAGCTGCAGCCTACTGATAATGAAGGATGATAGATTAGTTTTGTTAGATAATTCATGTTTGCCAGCAGTCACTGGGAATAGATTTTTGTAATTATTTTATTGTATTTCCCCTTTAAATTCACAAACAGATATTTATTTCTGTGAGATCTTGTTGCAAATGGAGGATGTGATACTGCTGTTATGCTTCAGTCTCTCCATGGCAACTGTAAATGGGTCAAGCACGGGTGCAGCTTGGCATGCAGCAGCTACGGGAAGGCAGCTGCCAGGGTCTGCCCTCGCAATGCTCTGCAGTAACCTCACCTGGAGCTGCCGTTCATGATGCTTCCTAGGACAGCACTGAGTACTGCAGCCAAGAGGCAGTGTGGGAAGGGTCGTCACTAAACCTTGATCATCCCCTGGATCTGGTGTGGGCTTTATTAGAGACTACCCATTCAGACATCTGGTGTTGCACAGACCCATGCTCAGGTCCATGTGATTGTTGCAGGCACACTACAGCGCTTTCCCATACCACTGCAGAGCTCGTTTCAAGCCACGTTCCAGACCCATGGACAAGAGAGCCTAGGCTAAAGCAGTCTGAGGAAAGTGCTTGGGGGAAAGGGAAGATGGTTGTGAGACTGTCGTGTTGTGTGCAAGAGAGGGAGGAGAGCTACAGGCACAATGAATACAGGCTCTGCTCAGTTGCAAAGTAAACTCATTTTCAGGATGTTGGAATGCAGGAAAAACTCACTGAGGACAGAGACACACAGAGAAGCAGCAGCAAGGAGGAGTGTCTGGGTGCCTTGGTGCAGGCACACCTTGGCATTAGGCAACCCCATTTGGATCCCACACTATATGGCTTGTAAGGCTACTTACGTTCCATGTGGATAAGCAATTACATGGTCTGAAGTTAACACAATTCAGTGCTGCAACTAAAATGGACGAGACGAAACAAGAATCGGAAATGACCTGACTTTGCAATATTGCAAGAGCAATTCTAGACTGATTGTTGAGGGAGAAAACCCAGACATGTTTAGCCATAAAATCGTAGTAGTGCTAGACAGACAGAGGCATGCATTAGGATTTTGTAATAGGGACACTGAGGGTGATTCTCAAGGTGAAAATACAATTTACATTTCCGAACATCTGCCTGTGGAAAGAGGGGTGGGGAACTCTAAATCTAATCTCTGGTGCCTTCAAGTCTGCTTACAGGATCTTTTCATTCCCATAGCAGTCCTGATCATTCAGTCGTGGGAATGGAGTCATTTTTCTTCTCTGCTGATCTGTGACATAAGGCGTTACATTTTCTATCTATTGTGCAATAGAATTACAAGATGCAAATTTGCTGGACTAAGAAGCAGCCTTGTCCTTATGCTCTGTCTTAATACTGGTGTTTGCTAGGGAAACAGATGTCCAGTCAGTAGTCCACATTAATTGAATCTTGGTCAGGTATACATCTTCTAGGAAGAAGACACACTGATTAACAATTTGTTGAAATACAAGTGAGTTTCTATTTAGCTTTGGGGAAAAAAAAAACCAAAAACAAACCAATGGCAATCACAGACTGGATGGAACTATGAATATACAGCCTTCACCTGGAGAAATAATGTTTTTGTCTCTGTGGCCATGGTTACATAGGCAAGTAATTCTGTGTGAAAGGAGCATATCAGTAGACTGGGGCAGATGGATCACCATCTAATATATTGACATTGTTAATGATTTGGGTATCTTACTCTGGTCTAGATTTAATCTGGTCCCCTGATATCCCCGTCTCACACATGGTTTCAGGCTGTCTGAAGGACGAGTCACTAATTTAGCCACTTGTTTTCTCCATTATGGACTGGGGTGAGTTTGGTGCCTAGGTGGATGGATGAGAGGTTTTGGATGAGTTTCCTCCTCAAAGAATCTAGTTTGAATGTGCTGAACTCACCCTGCAAACCCAAGTGACAGGTGGTAAATTGGGATGGTCAGGCTTTCACTTCAACACTAAACCAAAAGGGAGTATGGGCACAACCTGGTGAACACAGCAAGAGCAGGTTGTTGAAGTCAAACGCTTCTGGTGTCTAAGTAGAGACTGTTTTGTTCCGAAGTCATTAAAAACTCAGCAGGGAACTAGTTCCTTTGTCTACAATATTGTCTAAGTGATCACTTAGCTCGCCATGGCAGTTAATCTTTTTTTTTCTTTCTAAAATACATGTCATGACACAATAGTTAGATCATTTGCCCTCAGGATGTGCTTCATACTGTTTTTCTAACCTGTTAGCACAAAACCCCTTCTCTTTTGTCTCTAAACACTGAGGTGAACTTATCTGAGTCATAAGTGCTCTCTTGTTCTTCAGCATCATGCAGTGATGAGAGTTATTCTTTAATTTAAGGACAGCTAATGACCATTATTTAAAATGTATACATTCCCTGCCGGTGCCAAACCTGAGACACATGGAAGCTGATTTTGGAGGGGTGTGGAGCAGTACCAAAACCATTCAAATTACCAAGGCTGTCTTGCTTTAGCCCGTCTGAATACTATTGACTACTCTAAATTGAGCATAATTGTTTTTAAAAAATTAGATCTGCAAATGAAGAAACTTCTCTTGATTTTATTTAGCAAATCTCACCATCGCACAGTCTGTGGCTGTCTGAATTTGATTAAATTAACTAGTGTCATTGTTAGTGGAGGAAAAGGAGAAAATGAACAGTTGGCAAAGAGATCGATGTTATTATTTTCAGTTCTGGGTGGTCACCTTAGCCTAAGAGCTTCTTGGATCACTCACTTTCCACATATAAATCTATATATAGCTGAGAGTTGCCTTAAGATGGCAATTACTTCACTACTTCCGCTTAACTAGCATGGCCTCTTCCAGTGTAGAATCAAACAACCTGGAACTTGGTGATTTTTATCCTTTATGTACTTAGTCTTGTCTCCAGTACAATTTGGAGCATCTAAGAAGTGGCCCCTATGCTGTAGTCCGGGCTATCATGTAGAGACCTGAAACTGGAATTGAAAGCATGGGTTAGAAAGATGGAGGCTAAATGGGAGATCTTGGTTTGCTGATTTCTATCCCCTGTTACCACAGGCCACCATGTTTTAATTGTTTTCATAGACTATTCAGCCTGTCTCCTTAGCCTAGCTGAATTTCTTCTCCCTAATGTCTGCTGAGTTATTTGATTTTTGAGGACCTCACTGGTCTGCTGGTTAGATATCTTCTGTTTTCCAGATTCAGTTTGTTCGAAGCCATTTGTTCTTTGGCAATACAATTAATTTAACATTTTTTTTTTCCTAGCCTTTATTTTGCTGGGCTAAAATAAACTGAGTTCTCCTTGTCTCCATTCATGAAGAAGGTTTTCCATTCACCCAAATAATTTAGTTCCCCCCCAACTCAAGCCTGAAATCCCTTTTGGTTCAGAATAGGTTTTGTTGAATGTAGGTTGCTGAAATTGTACACAGCATTGTATTGTCTTGTACAGCAGCAATAATATTAACACACCTGTACCTTTTTTTTTAATATCTTTATTTATGCTGCTCAGGACTCCTTATTTTTTTGGCATAGACTTTAAGGTCTTCCAGTGGTTAATCACAGTCTAGGTCTTTTATTTTGTCAGATGTTTCCAAATGTTGTTTCCTTACTGTGTGAGACTGTGATTATTTTATTAGTTTGTATGTATTTGTTCTATCACTTACCCAATTTCTGTCTCTCTAGTCTTCAAGAGCACTCAGTCTCTCTGTGATGATATTCCGGTCCACTTCCCCACTAGCAGCGCCTCCTTGGTTTGTCAACAGTGTGTCCCAGCTTTGTCAGCTGTGAATTTCATTACATTATTCTTATTTTTTGGTATAAAGAGCAGTGACAAAAATAGTAAGGAAAGGTTTGTTCAAAGACCATGGGCTGAATTTGTACCTTTCTTCTAACAACATGTCTCTTTGTGCTGTCTATTGGCACGTGCAGGTTCATTATCAAAGCCATAATTCTTTTTTCTGTCTGAAGCACTGCTCTCCTGGATAGTACTGCATCAAGTACTTTGCTAAATTAGATCCAATGCACTCCCACAGAATCACAGTTTCTGAGGTGGGAAGGCACCTCGAAAGACTGACTAGTCCAAACCCCAGCGCAGAGCAGGGTCACCTAGAGCAGGGTGCTTGGGGACATATCCTGTTTGGTTTTGAATATCTCCAAGGAGGGAGACTGCAACTTCCTCCAGCGTTCTAATACTCCCATGAAAAAACAAAGTTTCTTATGCTTAAATGGAATTTGCTGTGTTTCAGTTTGTGATCATTGTCTCTTGTAGTGTCGCTGAGCAGCACTGAAAGGACCCTGGCTTCTTCTTTAGTCCACCCATCAGGTGTTTATACAGACTGATAAGCTCCCCCTGAGCCTTCTCTTCTCCAGTCTGAGCAGTCCTCAGCTCTCCCAGCCTCTCCTTGTATTAAGAATGCTCTAGTCCATTAATTGTCATTGTGGCCCTTCACTGCTTGCTCCAGTATGTCCATGTCTCCCATGTACTGGGGAGCCCAGTGCTGGACGCGGCACTCCAGGTACATCTCACCAGGGCTGAGCAGAGGGGAAGGATCACCTCCCTCCAGTTGCTGGTGATGGTCCTCCTAAGGAATGTGTGCTGCAAGGGCACACTGCTGGCTCATAACCAACATACCGTCGCCTCCCCATGTGGGCCTGCCTTGCCCTTTTTTCTTGTCTGCCAAGCTATTTTCCACACAGCCAGTCCCCAGCCTGTACTAGTGCCTGGGGTTTTTCCCCCCAGCTGCAGGGCTTTGCAGTTCTCTGTTGGCCTATTTCTCCAGCCTGTTGAGGTCCCTCTGAAAGACAGCATGACCCTGTGGTGTATCAGCCACTCCTCCCAGTTTGGTGTCATCAGCAAACTTGCTGAGAGTGCCCTCAGTCCCATAATCCAGGTCATTAATGAAAACGTTAAACAGCGCTGGCCCCAGTAGCAAACCCTGGGGTGCACCACTAGTGGCTGGCCTTCAACTAGACTTGGTGCTGCTTATTGCCACCCTTAATCATGACAATTTGGTTTAGATAGTCAGAGAAAAAGGATCAGGTTAGTTCTAGTTTGATATGAGCTTGCAAATGCGAGTTGTGCTTCATTCAGGTTTGGTTTCCTCTCTCCATCTTTAAGAGGTTTCTTATTGGAAATAGATTCTGGGACCTGTACCTTGATAAGACAAATGCGGTGAGGTTCATAGGTGTGTTAGAGGAAGAAATCTGTGCTTGTGGGTAGAAGGGAACTCTAGGAAGCTACTGTTGCATCAGATCTGTGGAGTATGGTTCAGCTGATAATCTGTAGGGCCTTTCTGGAAGGTTTTTTTGGCCAGTATTATCAGCAATACAAAGCTTTTTTGAGCCTACAGCTTATCTTGCTAATCCTTACCTTTTATTTTTCTTCTGAGAAGGAGTGTAATTTTCATTATAAAAGGAATCTGCAGCATAGAATATATATAGTTGGAGTGCACAAGGATACAAAACCTTCATCTAGCTTTTCTACCCTTATTTCCATTCTACATAAAAGGCTTTGCAACAGATATCAAACAAACGTAATAGCTGCTGTCTGCTTGGGGAAATTTAACATAAAAGCATCTGTAAGAAGGAAACGACACAAAAGTGAGATGACAGAAGTAATGGAGATTTAGATGAGGAGAAATCTGCTCTCATGAGGTAAGAAGATTGCATATCTGGCTGTGTATTAGAATAGAGTTCATCGATGAGATTTCTGTTGGTGAAGCTAGATAATAGAATGAACATCATTTTCTTGCCTTTGGAGCTGGCAATTTCTGTCTTTAGTGAGTGTATTGCTCATGTGTTTCCAAACATTATGTGTATCACAAACAAAACACATACAGAATTCAGCAAAGCGAGCACGGTGGATGTGAACATAAAGAAAATCAAAGTCCCTTCAGTTTAATGAATTACATCTTGACCAAAAAATAAAAGCCGGTGATCAGGGCAACTAGCAACCAGAAAAGCAAATCTTCAGCAATAGTTTGTGGCAATTATATATCCTGAGGTGCAAGAATTACCATTTAAATCAATTGGACATACTGCAATACAGTGTTAAATATGATTCTCAGGCAGTGTCGTGAACTGTATTGGAAAAAGCTAACTATGGGGACACAGTCTCTGATCCCATAGTGCTTATGGATGAGTTTAAGCATTGATTTCTGCTGAAATCAGGGCTAAGAGCTGCCTGTTTAACTAGGCAAACATACATCTAACTATTTATGGGATCGAGGGGCCAGCTTTTCTTCCGTGGTAACAAATCCTTATATTGTCCATTAGTGGTCAACAGAAAACAGAATATGTATTTTTGATGATTTCTCTTCCTTGGTATCCTTTCCAGTATACACGTGTTGTTTTTTTAATTTCCTTTTCACTGCAAATGATATCTCTGCATTTATAGACCTGGAAGCTACCCCGCAGTACTTGCTCAGCAGTCCAGTCTTAGTGTAAAAGCATCATGTCAGTAAGCAACACACCTGAGAGGAAGCATGGGATAGATACCTTGTTCTCTGAGCTGCTCTGGCTCCTCCTGGTCCTGTAGGTGCACTTTAGGGTATTGGTTCTGACATTAAATGGGTTGGGACTGGAGCCACATTTCCAAAGCTGAGCACTTCTCGTGATTCCTCTTACTATAAAAGAAAAGGGAGGGAAGACTGGGCACAGAGTTGTCTGCCATAATGCCTTTGTTCTGAAATTCACTTTCTACTCTGTTTGACCCAGGCTGAACTTGATGGAAATGGGGTTTCCAGGCTTGTTTTTTTGGGAACCAGTACTCAAGGCAGCAGAAGTTGCTAGTTTTCAGGGTAGGTTACATGTCTCTGCTTGCTTCCCAAACCAGGACTCCACCCATCTTCCCTTCCCAACCTTAAGCTCCTTGCTTCCTTCTACACACCCTTCTTAGGCACCAGTTCACTCCCCGGCTCCTGTTTCCTCACCTTCCTTTCCTATCTGCCAAAATGAGGACTCCAATCCTACCCCTCTTCCTTCTTAATTGCTCTTCTGCTTTCACCTCAGGGGTAAACATAATCTAGCCTTTCTTGCATCCTAATCCAGTGCTCTCTACCTCATTCTGCCAAGTTCCTGCAGTTTGCATTGGAATTACAGGCATGGTTGTGTGGGATACTAGTTCTGTCAACTGCTGATTGCCCTCTGGGAATCATGAGTGATTTATCCAGCAGCTCCGGTGGAAACCTTCATGCAGCCATTGTCAAGAACTGCTGCTGCCACCTGCCCCACACATTCACCAGGAAGAGTTTTCCGTACCATCATGCCATGCAGATCATGGATCAGGAACCTCAGATCTTGACATCTGTTATACGAGACTGCCAGGAAAACTTTATTTAGGTGTGACAGGTGTACTTTGTGGAATGTCTGCATATGCTAAAGAAGAATATACACTTGAATAGAGAGAAGGAAGGAGAGTTTATACATAATTTACAGGAATGTGAACAGGGAATGCATAGTATTTTAATCTTGTCCAATAATTTTCAACATTATCTCGATTTTATCCATGAAGCATGAACTTCTGCTTAAAATTAGCTGTCTGGGAGCTTGAAAAAACTTGTCTTTAAAGGTAATTTAATCTTTTATAGGTATATGAATCAGAGGCTTGAAATGATCATTTTCTGTCAGCATCAACCTTTATGATAGCTACTCTCCAGTGTTCATGATACAGTTATTTTTTTTTCCTTTCTGAAATATTTGAAGAAGAGTGGTGTTTGTAAAAGATATCAAGTAGCTGGCTGCTAATTTTTGGCAATTGTGCATCTAACTTACTTAGATCGTTTTGAGAAAATCGACTCCATCAAAACCGAAAAAACCCCAAGAATAAAGCATCTAGATGTTCAGGATAATCCCATCCACATGAGGAAAAACTTGCCAAGCTTTGTATGTAAGCTATGCTTAGAACGGGCTGCTAGAACATCAGTGGACATTTGAAAAAACCCAAACAGTAAATTCATTGTGAGAACCCTGTTAATTCTGTTATGCCAGTATGCGCTTTATAGGCACTGCCTGTGCCCACGTGTAAAGCTTACTGCTAATGTACTTCTAAGGCTCAGGAGACAGGCTTCTCCAGTCAATATTTTATAAGCAAAGCAGTGTGTGTCATGCAGAAAACTGATTGAAACCTGTGGCCTGTTGTGGCATAAGATTCAATGCAATATCTTTCAGACATGGTAGTAAAGCATACCCAAATAGCAGGACAACATGATTTTTCAGATCAATCTTCGTATAAGCCCCATCAGTGTGTATTCACAGAACTATTCATAAAGAGGATGTGTCTTTGCCTGGAATGCTTATTTATACCTAGATTTTATTGGCAAGCAGCATCATTTTGAACAGCAGACAGAAACAAGCTTTGGGAGAGGGTCTCTAAGAGTTCAACCTGGGTGATCCAGGCACCTGGGGTCAGGTACAAGGCACTGACCCAGGAGTAAGTTACTTGAAGCTCACCTCTTCTCTGTGCCATTGTCCTCCTGAAAGATGGGAGACACATCTTTTCTTGCTCTTGGCTTTCCTCTTTTATCTTCATTAGCATTGTGTTTTTAGACTATAGCATCTTTGGGACAGAAAGGTTCAGGTCCAATCCATCAAGATTACCTAAGATCTCAGGTGACTTTCAGAGGGGCAGGTCTTCTTTTCCTCAACTGTATCTTTCTAGACTGAATATAAAGGGAACCTAACTTAGATGAAAGTCAATAACAGTCAATATTCAAGTTCGCTTGAACTGTATATTCGGTTGCTATGCATGGAGTATACTGCAGCTGGACTCTCCAAGGACATCTGCAACTCAGATGATCACTATGCCAAGAAGGGTCACTGTTTTATCTCCTAGGATACATGTTGGTTTTACTTTATTTTGGCCTACTTCTGATTAAAGGTTTTAGACAGTATAAATATATTTATTCAAAAGCCATCTGGACGTAGCCTTGGGCAGCCAGTGCTAGGTGACTCTGCTTGAGCAGGGAGTTTGAACAAGACAACCTCCAGAGGTCCTAACCATCCTGTGATTCTGTGAAATACAACAGAAAATTAGAGAAGAGCATGCAGAAGGAGAAAAAGAAAATAAAATCCTATAATAGTGTTGTGGGATAGCTAGAAGCCATCCTACTTGCTCGTGAAGTTGTTTGCTTCAATGTGAATGCAAAAACCTTTGGGGTTTTCTCAGGTTGAAGTGTGATGTAGCTCCATGAAATGTGGTGAAGTGGAAATGGAGATGAAGCTGGTCCATTTTGCCTTCAGGTGGAAAAGACATGGGCAGCAGCTTGGGCCTTTAATAATTTATTGGTACAGAAGTCAAAACCCTCCCCCCCTCTCAGCCATATGCTTGCCCTTTATTTAGGCCTTTGTGAGCCTGACACTGAAACTCAGAAAAATACTACCTTACTCTTGCAATACATGCCTTAAAGGTAGCTGAAGGTGAAAATTGCTTTCTACAATTTTTAATCTCTGTGTTAGTCTACTATAAAAATTGATGGTACCTAACCACCACCTGGGAGAATTTCCACTCCTTTGGATTAATCTAATCAGCTAATTTCCTTATTCATTTTTTATGCCTTCCATATTATTTAATGCTTACAGGCACGTCCCATTTTAGAAGTTGTTTGGCCAAGCTAAACACATTTAATGATTTTAATCTTTCTGCATAAATAGGGCTCATACTGCATACTCTGAGGTTATATCAGTTGCAGGAGGTGAAGGAAGCTAATGTCATGGATTAACATTCCCACCCTGCGTGTGCTCATCTTGTTGCCAGATGGTCGAGAGAAGAGATTTTGAACATATTCCTGTATAAAACCAGTCCTGGTTGGTCAGGACAGGAGTGCTTCCTATCTCCTTTCAAAAATCTGTAGGGCCCAGCAGTAAGAATAGTACAGGGACACCAGAATGTAGAGGCAAATTTAGGAATGCCTGAATTTATGTCCCTGCTTCACATTTGACCACCTTTTTCCTATTATTGTCAGCATACTGCTCAGGGCTGGAGCCTCAGAGGGGCTTGCACTCAGGTTTTCTCCTCAGCACTGCAAGACCTGCCTCCTTCACGATCACTTCAAGCACTGAATTGAAAGCACAGGTTTCCTATGTTGTGTGCGGGGAGAAGTAGCCACCTGCAGAGAGGTAGCCATGAGCGAAATGCACAGGAAAGTTTTAGGCACCATCTTAACAGGACTCGTCAGAGGTGAACATTTCTCTTACAGGATTCTTATTTGTTGACACTTTTTCCTGAAGTGATAATTGCTCAGATGAAGAGGTGTGGTATCGAAACACGTTCATGAGTAGATGCTGAGGTGCACTGAAAATGGCTAAGATGACCGAGAGAGGAATTGAGTTCTTTCCTTTGCATAACTGGAAGCAAAGGCTCAAGGTCTTCCTCACGCTGGAGAGGCCCTGTAGCCATGGGTAATGTCTCCCTGCCCCTTCACTGGGAGGATATCCCTCTGCCCTGGGACTTGTGGCTGCTCAGGACTTAGCTCCAGTGTAACCACTGGGAACTGCCAAGGCAAGAATTGTGCCTCAGGAGATCCCCAGAGACCCGTGGCCCCAGTGGTCTGGTGAACTCTCCATGAGCGCCAGCGATACCCAGGGCACATGCGGGGTTAGGTGGCTGCTGAGCAGCAGTCTCCAGCCTTTACCTGCCACCTGCACTGGGGGCCCGGGTGGGTGAGGGACTGGCTTCCCTGCATCAGATCCCCTGGCAGATGGGGATGACAGTGCTTTGCTGTCTCTCAGGGGTACCGTAAGGATAAACAGATTAAAAGATTGTCTGGTGCTCAGAGAAGTGCGATGGGGGCTTTAGAAGAAGGTAGAATCCATAAACTGTCAGCAATACAACAAAAGGTTTTCTCCAGTTTAGGAACTGTAATATTAGTTCTGTCTTGAAAATAGCATCTACCTCTTCCTAACTAAAATGGTCAAAATAATTAACATTTTGCAGTTTTTAGGAAAGGAAGCATTTCTGAAACTCCTTTTTTTTTTAAAAAAAAAAAAAGTAAACTTGTGTTCAAATGTTGGGATTTTAAAGCTTTCATTTCCTTCTTTTTTGGAGAGTATGACAAAGAGCAGTCAGAATTGGCCAATTTAAAAAAAAATCCAGTGTGAGTTTTTCTAACTGATATTCCTTTATAATACGGGAAATTTACATTAAGTGTTCATTGTTTATTCTATGCCACCTAACTAATCAGTAGGACCTGGCTTAACGGCTTTGGCTTGTGCCTTTCAGCTTCATATCTTAACAAATGATGTGAGGAGAACTACTACAATCCTCAGAAGACTTACCAAGAGGCTTGTGGTCATCTTGTTTTATACAGTGATGCTGTTATTAACTGAATTATTTTTATAGTGTCATAGCTGTATGTATAGTAAACTGTAGTAACAGTTAAAATCCTTTCTTCATTCCAAGATAGTAACTTTTATTTCTTATTCTTCTCTTCAAGTTTTATATCAATACCTGAGAACAGGAATTAAAGTAGCAGTAATAATAATAATAACAATAGCACAAAATATATAGTTGGGTAAAGTTGTCAGTTATGATTGAGACAAAAATCTGGACTTCTCCTTTTCCCTGGTGTAATCTAAAAGCAATTAAGCATGCTGAAGCCCTCCCTGTTTTTCCCACTGCTCTCCCTTGTGGCATTTAATTATTCTGATTGTCAAGACCTCAAAGACTTGTGTTTGTTCTCTGTCATTCATTAGCATGTGTGGGATTGGAATCTGTGGGATTTCTCTGTCTAAAACCACAATGTTTTCTTCTCCAAAGATGTCAAGCTCACGAAAGTGTTGATTTATTTTAATAGCATACATTGAAATAGACGAATGATGAACCATACTCCTCTTTTTTTCAGATTAATGATCGGTTACAAGGACATCATTAAGTGCTCTGTATTTGCTTTGTTTCATCTGTGGTGCCCAAGTGTAGTATGGCTTTCATTTACTGGCTTTCAGCTGGTAGCACACTAAGTAGTGTACTCTTCATGGCACAAGTCAAATACAATTTAACTTTCTTTTCAACTGTTCTTTTCAACCCAGAGGGGATGTCTTCAGACACTTCTAATACTCATTCCAGTTCTTTCAACAGCATGCCCAACAAACAGAGCTTGTTCGCCTTTAGAGTGCATAACATGACTGTGCGGTTTTATTTTGGCCAGCATATTGCCCATCACACTTCAATTTTCATCTAGAGAAGCAGAAGTTCTCTCCTCAGGTATCAGCAACAAAGGTTACACTGGTGTAAGTCAAAATGGGAAGTGTGCTCCATTTTTGTCCTGTGCTGTCTTGGGAGGTAACTTGCTCCAAAGTAGAAAGTTTCTTGCTTTTTACGTATTGTAGTGTCTCTGTTATTTTTAGCAACATACAGTTTTAGCAACATAGCCGTTCTTAAAACTAAAATGAAGACTTGAAAAAGTGAAATGTAACGTCAAATAAGTTGAGCTGATCATCTGGGCTACCTTCGTATAGGACTATACAAGGAAAACAGACAGGGAAAGAGGGGTTAAAAGAATCTTATCTCTCTTTGCGTAAATATCCTTCAGAGTATAGTGGGCCCGGTGAGGAGAAACCTCACAACTGGCAGTCAGGATTAACTCTGAAATGTGTGTCCTGAAAATTAGGACAGCAGGGGTGTAAAGACAATTAGAGATCCTGAGGAACAGGAATGAAAGGACAGGCTATGTCATTTCTGACAAAGCTGAAACATTCATATACATTATACAGTCTTGACATGCATACCCCTATATATATATATATAATGTGTATATTATATACATAATATGGGTATGTACGCAACAGAAGTTCACGTTCAAATATTACAGGTACTGTTAGTAGAGACTGACTGTTAAAAAGAAGGATATTCAAAGGATTTAAAAATCAGGTCATTTCTTTCTACTTTCTTCCTTACCTGACCAGGCAGGAAGTACGACATGCCAGTTTGAGGAATATTAAAAAGATGCACAGAGATCAGGTGACATAAGCTATTTTCTTTCCCATAATATCTTAACTTTTTGTAGCAAAGCACCTGGGAGTTGCAGAGTCCTGTAAGACATGCTAAGAAGCTCATTAGTTCCTGCATGGCGGAGACCAGGAGCGGCCTAAGGAACTCTCCGGTAAGCTGACAGTGTAAAAACCTCAGAGAAGAACCTAATACAGGATAAGTAGGGTTATTACTGCCTTTTTTTTTTTTTTTCCTTTCTCCTGGTGACTCCCCTGGGTGCATAAGAGACTGAGAAGGAAGCATGAACTTAAACCCTGACTAGACCTATATCTTTCCAAGGAGCAGATGGCCACAGCTTTACCTCCTCTTTCCTCTGCACCGAAAGGAGCTTGTGACCTGGGCAATGTTTGGGGATGCTGCAGTTTAGAGCTCTCTTGTTTTAGACCTCTAGTGTGTTTTTCAGCTGTGTAACTGTGGAAAAGGAGAGATTTCAGGGTATCACAGGCATCAAATGAACTTTCTAAGAGGCAAATAACAAAGCAGGAGTGGGGTTACCACAACTGCAGCACAACTGGTGACTTGGAAGTCACCGGTAAGAAAGAATGTGGAGGTTTTAAAACTCACCTCTTGAGTCATGCAACGTATGGTGCTCAAAAGGGCTTAAGAGGTTAAGAGCTACCCAAATAAAATATTCACTGTCCAGTTGCCCTGGAGCTCATGACTCAGAAGTACTACAGGGTTTATAGCAATGCCAAAGAGGCAAAGGAGATGAAATGTATTTCTGCTTTCAGAAGGGGAATTAATGTGATAGCATTCATTCCTTTCATAGAGAATACCGCTATTTAGGAAGTCCTAAAGTACATGATGTCTTTGCTGATTAAATTTCCTGTGTAAGCAAAATGTTCATAAAGTTACTAAACTGCATTTTTGTTCCTACCTTATTTCTGGCAGCAGCAGTACGAGTTTCTGGAGCGCTGGAGACCTTGCTTTACCTCCATTTCTAGGTGACCTAATAGAGAGGAGATAAGACTGGAAGGAGAGAAGGGGAGTTGGGAGAGGAGGAGTGATGCTGTTGCAGTAAATCCTTCCTTCAGTCTGTGTAACTCCTGTGTAATTCTTACCTTCCTCTTGCACCCCTTAACATATCTAGGCTCCCTGTGGCCTGATGCTTCCCACCTGAGGTCATTAGTACAATCCTGACCCAACAAAGTGGCTGAAGTGATTTCCCTTTTGACCCCTGCTGAAATGAGCTGAAAAACCAAGACCACGTGTCCCACCAGGCCCGAGCCTGCTAGACAGCTCTTTCCCTCCCACTTAACACTGCACAACCTCTCTTCCCATACTGTGAGGCCCCTTTCCCATAATGTAACTTTTAGCAGACCAGTGAATAAAGAGTGTCAAGTTGCGAGATGGACGTCTGGCCAGAGGATGTCAAACAGGCATCCTCTGCATCACCTTCTGCAAGCAGTTCAACAGAAATTATTGTGGTGGGAGTGTTTTGGGCATGTCTTCTACGGGCAAAATTATAGGGGGTAATTTTGCTGCCTCTAGGCTGACTTATCTGACTTTTGTATGCTTTTGTGGTAGAGCAGGCCCTTGCACTGTTTTTTTAGTCAATTTAAAGAGTGAGTCAGGCCAAGTAGAATCTATTTCAAAGTTTCCATATTAATTATTATGAGTCAAAGTAAAAATGAATATAAGATTAGTTGTTTTGCTTAAGTAGCCCTGTCCAATCTGATTAATAAGTACCCTTCTGCCGACCTCAAAATATGTTGTAAAACTTCTTCAAGATAAGGACCAAAGAATGCATCAAGATACTTCTGTTTTTCTTGTATTTGTTTATTGTACTTCTGCTCCAGTTTCCTTTGCTGCCAATGGCTTTTAAATACCAATGAGAAAATTGTGGGCTGAATTAAAGCAAAGAAAGAAAAATTTTAAAGAAAATGATGGGAACCCAGAAGTGTAGTGTATATGAAATCAAAGTTTTATTGTGTACATTTATGTAATACAGAGAGTCCCTCTCAACAGATGGATTTTTGCCCTGTTGTGTATAGAGAGGCAATGTCCTCATGGCTGAACCCCTTAAGCGATCCGGTGCATTAAGATAGGAGAGCTTGAAACACGCTGTGCAGAGTTTAAAAAGTCAAGCCCAAACCTGTTGGCACCAGGGAACATTCAATCTGGAAATTAAGACAGGGAGAAGATCTATGAGGAGAGGAGACAGTTCTTGAAAAGGCTCTAAAAACCCTTTAGCTTTCATCCGTGTTCTGTTGACTACTATCTTGCATTTTTGAATAGCCTGACACGAGATGATGCAAATCTGCTGCATGGGTATGGGAGGAGCAAGGAGTGACAAGCCCGTCACACTCTGGCCATTTATGTTGAGTGACAGGTAGATGTACAATCCATGCTGTGAGACCTTTGCCCTAAGAATCAGCAAAAGCTGCTTTTTTGTCCCATTCTGCCTCTTCAGGAATCAGCAACAGCCCTCTTTCAGATGATGCATGATGGAAAGATCAATCTCCTCCTCTTCAGTCTAAGCATCTCTCTGTAGTGCCATTTGTCTCATTTTTGGCAGCTATCAGCAGTTTTGCTCAGTGTATGTGGGACACTTGATGCAGACAATTTACAAACATTGGGGGAAAGAAGGGAGTTGGCGGTGTTTTTGAATTCCCCTAAATTCTTCTTCTGTTGTTTCTAATGAGTAGCTGAAAAAAAACCCGTGTGTTTTATTTCCTGATGAGCGCAAATATTTGTCCAAAATAACTTAAATTGTTTATTAACTTGACTTCATTTGAACATTTCTGTTTTAGCCACCATGTGAAAGCTCTTATTTCTTCCATGATGGATATTTGTCATCAGCTCATGTGCATGTTTTGGCGAACCAAAGGATGGGTTGTTCTGTTTTGCTTGCTTGGATTGTGAAATAGGAATATCCATAACACGACAGGGCATGAAAGAGCCTGAAATGAATTAGGCCTTTACTTTAATGAATGGGCTTTTCATTTAGCAGATTCTTTATAAATAACTGTGGTAAATCCACTTTCAATGAGTCCAAAGGATGGTTGACACATACATTTCATACGGGTGGGTACTGTCAGACTAGAGCTGATGATACAGCATTCCAGGTGGCCCACTTTTCAGCAGATGAGTATTCTAGCTATGGTATTTCGCTATTGTATGTCAACTGGAAGAACTGCACTGATGTAGAGCCAATACAGTATGTACTATATTTAATCTGATTATCTCAGCTCAAAACCTGGACAGATGAGAACGTTCTCAAGCTGGATACTCCAAGAATCATCCAACCAACGTGGGTCTCTCAGCCTTCACTTAAAGGGGGCAGGTTTCTACCTGCTGAACTATTTGCTAAACTGGGCTGAAGGTAACTGAGCCAATGGATATTCCATGCTGAAGGTGGAAGAACTGAGCAGGCGTATACAAGTAAAACATCTGCTAATGCCCAGTGCTTCATTCAAAGCTGTGTATTTATTCAGATGAGGAGTGCCTCTAGGCGAATGTTTTTGAACCATCAGGTTTTGAACCATCAACAAAGATAACACCTACAGGCCACCCTTAAGGGAAAATTAAAGAGATCTGCATCCAAATGCAAGTATGATGGAAAATGTTGTGTCTGTGCATCTGTTATAAGTATTTGAAAACAAAGAATTTTGCCAAGACAACTGTGCCAAAAAATGCAGGTCATTTGAAAGCAAGAGCTATAAGGAAGCACAAGCAAGAAGTTGGATCGTTTTGCTTTGCTGGTCTTTTCAGGAAGTACAGCAGTTGAGGACAAAGGTACTGTTTGTTCCTTCAGGGCTTACTAATCCACTTGAAACAGAACCTGATGTCCATCTAGCCGTCTAATTTCTCATGATGATGTAGGCTTACATAACTTTTTGCTTTCAGATGCATCTCAAAGAGTACCACCAGTGTCCATGTGCCAGTTTGCACTGGAAGAGTTCAAGGCAACTGACATTCGCTGTGTTCTTTTGTTAGCATCAGAGAATACTGGAGCTGAGCCCTACAACCACACCCCCAAACGAACTTCTGGGATTTCTGATTGCCAACGGATTCCTCAGAAAATCAAGCACATCCAGTGCTAGTCTGGAGAAATGCTTTTGTAGGATATGTGGCAAGAGCACTGTTAATGAAATCTGCATCCCTTGCCTGTGGCCATTTTCTATTGTTGAAAGTAGTAGTGTGTTTTTCAGTCCCTGGTGATCCCTTTGTGTCAGATTTTGTATTAACCTGCTGTTAGGCATCTGGTTCCACCTACAGACACTGACTCATACCCGTAGGAACACCTTCTGCTGCTCTGTGACGCAATGGACTGTGAACAAACTTACTGTCATCAATCAAAGTGATTTCACAAACTTGTTTCTGGCTTTTGTTGATCCTGTGTTTTCAGAGTTGAATACGCAAAATGTAGGCTCTGTAGCTCAGGGCTGAAAGTTTGGACCAGATAAGAGATACTGTTCCTTTGCACTCAAGTATATGAGTGTAATTACAACCAGATCACTGGTATGACTACTTAGAGAAGTGAAATGTAAAATCCTTGCATATATAAGCATAAACTCCATCTTTGTAGATCTTTCAACCAAGTTAAATAGATGGTTGAATGTTTCCGGGAAGAGTGCATGAAAAGATGTGAACACATCAGAAAACAGCTTTGCTTGTCTTTTTTAAAAGATGCTCAGTTTTTTCACCCTAGCATTTGCACAGATCTTGCTGGGCATAATAGCAGATCTACCTAATGTGACTGTAGGTTTACCATGCATTGAAAGACACCAGCCAGTACATTATATACATTAGAGCCTTTTAGTGCATCAGTGACCCAATTAGTGTGCAGTAAACAGATGCATACCCTGGAAACATTCCAATCTCCCTAACTATGTTAAGTCTGACTCTTTCCATATTTGATAACAAGTCATTATGATAGATAAGGGACAGAGGATACAGAACTCAGTCAAATGAGTATTTCACCGATCATTTCACTATGGTATGCAAGGGGTTAACATGGAAGTTAGATACCAGAGTAGACATGATAAAGCAATTTATCAAGTTTAGCAACACTGTCCATTCTAGTCTGACCATGATATAGATTTGCACTGAACTAAAGGTTATTGACCTGACCTGGTTTGCATCTGACAGTGCTGATTTTGAGAGCAAATGACTTCTGGTACCTACGAGCTAATGGGGCTTCCAGTTTCTCAGCAGGTAAGGGCTGGCTGGCGCTCTTTTTCAGATTGGCTTGTGCAAACACACTCCTAATGATTCCCACAGATCACGTAACTGAAGTGAAATGGGCTGCTGGAAGTAACAGTTACTGAAATCTGGCAGGACATGATGAGTACTTACACGTGCATTAGGTACGCACGTACCTGCTCCCACTCAGCCTACGAGAGAGGAAGGCTTACTTAGCAGTGGTGTATGGCACAGGGCATTGAAAGGCTAGTGCATGCATCTGACTCCCTCTGACTTTAAATTTTCGACATCTAGATGCTACCAAGGAGTCTTTCCCCTTAAGCAGTGGCCTGTGTGGATGCTAAGAGCCATGTAACCCCTGTGTGGCACTTCCAGTCCTCCTCTGTCTGCAGGTCTGGGACTGCTGCAGCCAGCGACAGGCGAGGAAGATGAAAATGTTGCTCCTTTCATAGCCCCTGGTGACCCATTGCACTCGGAGCAGAGCTGCTCTGGGTGGCTGAACTGCAACGACCTCAAAATATGGGAGTTCTGCTTAGAAACAGAGCCAACTGAGCTTTGGTTTTTCTAAGACCTTGATCTGCTTTATACCTGATGTAATTGGGGTAACCTGATATTACTAAGGTAACATTGATTGTAATTGGAAGGCAAATGATTATGTTGAAAATGGCCTCTTGCAGTGTTGCAATATTCTGTGTTGGTTTACTAGGGGTTGCTATGGACTAGCTGCTTTGGCTAAACTAACAGGTGATCCTAATCAAACCCAAAGCTTTCTGAAGTACTATAATTCTTCTTAGTTTATGCAAATTTTTTCTGTAAGTGGAACTGAAAACTTATCATCAGAGAATTTCAGCAAAGTTCTTACAAATATTTAGCTGATTTAAATTTTTTTTACATTATTTCCAACATATTCAGAAAAAAAATTAGCCCTTTTCTTAAACCAATATTCTGAATTTTCGAAGGCTCCTAGTGCCTCTTAAGCAATGGAAGTAAAAATTTCTGCATAAGAGTTTTGAAACAAACATGTGTATATATATATATATATGATGCTGCAAGATTTTATTTTTTTTTTTTTAAATTAAAATAGAGATTGATCTCAGCCAGGTGCCATTCACACTGGCTTCTTGCATGGCCTGTAAAGTGGAAATAAATCTGCAGGAATAAAAGGCTGTCTCTTCTGCTCCGTTCGGTCTTGTGAAAAACATATCTAATGATAATGGTCTCAGGCCCCTGCTCTTGCTGCAGCAGTGTCAGTCACAAAAGCAGGCAGACAGGTGAGGAAAACTGTACTTGAAAGGCATGAGTAAGAAGAAAAATGATCCATTGCACCCAGAGAGTACCAGAGCCAATGACCTGGGCAGCCAGAAGACTGAGACCACCTTTGCTGGTGCAAAGCTTTTTTTCTGATTGTTTCTATCGACCAAAGAACTGGGTTGGCCTTTCGCTTGTCTCTCTCTCCTCTAACCCTAGTAAACTTCTGTTGCCTGTGCCATTTAGTGCTTTTCAGGAACCCAAGATAGAGAGTTACTACAGTGTCTCTAAACAGCAGTTTCAAGACACAATTAAGAAAATTATTTTGGAATGATTTATTTGCATCCAGATGGCTGCCCATGAAGGTGCAGGTCAGTATGTTGTCCATGAGCTCTCAATGAGTAACATGACAGCTTAGGCTTTTGCATGGTGTAAACCAGGGTGTAAATTATATGTCTGTCAGCTTACTCATATTCAAGCCCTGCCTGATATACACTGGAACAAATATAGTTGGATCTTCTTGGAGAGTGGCTATCCCATTTTGGGGTGTCTATTGAGATCCTGAAACATCCTTTGGTTCCATGCAGAAACAAAACTGAGCTCTTTCAAACATAGTGACCAAACAGAGCTGTGTCAAAACGTCACTTTTCATCAAAATCTGAACTGTTTGGGAAGCGTTGCCTGTCTCTTTTCTCACGTACTCTGTCTTCCTCTCTCCTTTACTTTTTTCCCTACCCCACCCTCCTCCCTCCTTCCTGTCAAAATAGTGACAGTTCATGTTTTGCAATATAGGCAAGCTTTCATTTTAGCAAAATTTAAAATAGTAAAAAATTTTGACTATCTCTAAATGTGTGCTTTCCTATGCTGCCTAGCACAGGGGTAAAAAGTACCTCCTCCAGGCCACCCCGCCCATAAGCCATTAATACAAGACAATATGATACAAGACAACATATTCCTGTTAGTTGAAACACCTCTTTACTTTTTAGGTGTACAAACAGTGTCCTTTTCTTGCCCTCTGTCCTCCTCCCATACCAAAATAAAGCACAGGCCAGCAGGCCCAGAGCGTGCGAATTCCACTGCCTCTCTCCTCAGCCGTGCACCCCCTTCACTCCCGCAGCGAGGTGAACACTGTCCACACATCATTCGAGGCAGTAACAATATAACACAATCTGTTTTCAGATTTGCTAAATATTTCCCAACCTCCATTGCAGTCTGTTGTCTTCACGCTGTAAATTCGTGCCAAGAACTCCCCAACAGCATTCTTCTCTGCCTTCCCAAATCACTCAGAGAGCAAACAAACCTTTCCTTGAGTCATTGATTTCTGCAAGAATGCGTTTGTGTTTATTACATATGAAGGAAGAATGGTTAGACTGCACATTTTACAGCTCGCAGGTCTCCAGTGAGAGCTGTAAAGAAGAAAATCTTTGACAGCACAGAGCTGCTGTCTGCTCTGCGTATTTCGATCTGTGAACGGGACTTCTCGCTTCCCAGAGCAGCCAGGGTACTGCTGTGTCGGGTAGGAAAAAACTGCCCAGCAGTTTTCTATCCCCTCTGAGCCCATAAAGCTCTGGGACATGTTATTCCATACATAATTGGTTTTACTGTCTGGACTTAAATCTTTTGATGTAATAAACACTGCGTACGCAACACAGTTTCACGGGATAACATGATTATCTGTATTTCAGCAAGCTATACTGAAAGGCTCAGTCTAGACAGGAATGAGTTAAATTAGTACCGGAATAATTTAACAGACACTAGAACTAATTAGGAGAGGATTTTTTTCCTACTGTAAAAATATAAGATATCAAGCACCTAACAATTAAATTGGACTGTAGAAATTTTCAGTATTCATCATCAGAAGTACTTACAGCGATCATGGTGTGTGCTAATACTTGTCTGTGAGGGCCTGTACTCGTGACAGTAGCAGTTTGCCCTGCCCTGTATGAGTGCAGTTGTGCCTGGTCATGACTATATTTTGAGGAGGCATAATCCTTGATTGCCTCCATTTATTCCTCGCTGCCCTAGCAACACAGCACACTTGTATTTCTGTGCGTTTTTTCCTCTGGGTCAAAATCATCATCACTTTGTACTTTTGTAAAGTGCTATTGGAGCAAGCGTCCTACCATTTGGTGTTTGTGTTTCAGCTCTCCCACTCTCCAGAGATCTGTTCCAATAAGAAAGCACGATTCAGTGATTAAAGCAAAGAAAGGAGGTTAATAGACTGTGGTTCTGTTTCTCAATAGGGCATCAGTAGCTGTCACATAAAACTGGCAAACAACTTATCAAGTTCCTTGAGCCATGCTGCAAAACAATACCCTGCACTGGGAGGTGACTCAGCCTGCAGGTGCTCAGTGTCAGGCAAATAGACTGAGTTTTCTTTCCACTCAAAAAGCTTGGGTACCTGAAAGACTGTTTGATCTTTTGTTCCTAGCTGTGTTACCTGGTTTAAAACACATGCTACCTCTTCTTACCATCTTAGTTGTTTTTTTTTGCGCTAGTTCTTAGTGCAGGCAACGTAAAGAGGTCAGTGTACTTTCTGGGGTGTGAAGGGCTCATATGATCCACAGGTCTGAAACCACGTTGTCACAGTCCAGTGCCCGAAGTCTAAAGATCTGAGTGAATATGTCCTAATTTTGGCACCCAGATTCTGATGTGCCCATGTAAAATAGCATCTGATTATTATGTCTGTTGGTCCCATTGCCAAATGGTCTATCACAAAGCAGTACAAATAGGCTATCACAAAGCTTTGTTCTTCGTCCTTACCAAATGTCGCAATATGTCAATAGCTGACATATTGACATGAAACATCATCCCTATTACTGTGGAATAGTTCTTGTGCAAAATTATCTTTTCCAAAACAAGATGGCTGAACTTCGCTTAAGGTTTGTTTGCTTGACCCAGAGCGAAGCCGAAGAATAGCATTTCTGTCTGCTTTGCACTGAGCTTGGAGGAAAGATTGACAGCGCCTGCATTTTGGTCTGCACTGACAGGATTTCGTCTGAGCTGGGCATGCTCATTTACCAGTGATTCTGCTCTGCTACAGCACTGAGCAGCCCAAGTTCTGGCTTTCAGCACCACAACTGAAGCTCCCAGTTACTGTTCATGGCACGCTCCAATAAAGCCTATTTCTAATGCCCATTAGCAATAATATTTTCTGTCACTGTTGGCAAATGTGTGTGAAGAGTGGCACAAAAATGCTGTTAGTTTACTTTAGGGGACTCTCAGGGCCGCCAAGCAGGCAAGCAAGACAAGACATGGCAAGACAAGAAGAATATGTTTATGCTAGCCTCTGGGTGTGTGACCAAGGACTGATTCCAGTCACTGTCTGTGCACAACTTGACATGTATCTCATGCTCTGGAGATCCAGATCATCAAGTATACTGAACATGTGCTGCAGACCTGAGTGTGCTCATTTAGACAGTCTGGGTGGGTCAAACCGAGGCAGGCCCAGGTCTCACCACTGGTCTCCCAGAAGACACAGCAATCATTTCCAGATGCAACTTATCTTCCTGGAGGCCAGGGATACTGCCATCTCTTACGTGTTTGAACTCAGGTTGTGAATGGTGGGTGCCTGACCTGGGCAGATTTGGGCCAGGCAAAGCCTGCAAAGTGGGCAAAACTCTCAGATTCATGAGGAGTACAAAATTTATGTCTGCACTTGAATCTGCTCCCATCCCTGCTTACCAGCATGTGATGGCCTTTTAACAGGGTACAATTCTGGTTTCTCCACCAGTATGAGCTAATACAGAGCTGTAGGCAATCTACTGCTGAACCTGCTCAATAGCTCTCCAAAGGAGTGTGAAGACTGTTTTTACAGCTGAATACGGTGGAAGGATTGAACTATGGGCCTTTCACCTTAGAAGTGGATCTCTACAATATTTTTTTGTCATGAAGAACAAGGTCATATCTTCCAAAGTTTGGTGTTACATGGCTTAAAATTTGCATAAGGCTTTAGAAAAATGAAAGAATCTACATTACTGTAAGAACAGAGGTCTTATACGTGATGAGATAAAGTGAGTATATTACAGTTTAACAGCTGATTTGGAAAGTCCTTGTCACTATTCCCATAGTTTTAAAGCCCAGGAGTATGAAGAATTTTTGAAGAAACTAAGCAACTGAAACTATAATGGACAATTTGATGCCGGAGAAGAATTGGCTGTTCAGAAGAATAGTTCCTGTGTCACAGAAGAACTTGCTTCTCTGCTTTCTGTCTCCTTCGAGTAAGCTGCCCATGCAAAGCTGAGGCAGTCCTGTTGGGGAGCGATCAATATGCTGCCACATACCATCCATAATTCTGGAATTTGCTTCTCCCACCCGCAGCACGGTGGTTTCACAATGTGCTTTCTTGTGCTGTAGCAGGGACAGCGTCCTCAGGACGTGTTTTTCTTAGTCACGTGGATTTGTCAGATCCAGCTTTCTTTCCTATTCAAATGAGCATTTCAGAGTGTGCTCAGCATTGGATAAGCACAAAGGCTCACATATTCAGTCCAGATGACTTTTTAAGGAGACTTTTAATGTCTGTAATTTACTGCCCATGTTTTCTCTTGTTCGAAGCGTACCTTATTTCCCTGCTTGGGCCAAGCGGTATCACGGCACCTGCTCTGGGTAAAAGATGACGGTGTGGTCCTTTATCAGCAGTGAGCAAGATTTCATTTGAATATTTGCACTGCAAAACCACACTGACAAAGGGATGTGCGGGGGTGGATAGATTGGGAAAACCTGTGGGACAGCATGAGGAATTAGCGTGTGGGCAGCGTGGCTGACTGGTTAGGCGTGGAGATCTGACAGATCTGGCCCTGGCAGACAGAGCCTGAGCTCACACGAACAAGCAGAGCTCTGCTAAATGCAGTGGCACTACAACAGTTTGCAAAATGTGAGTTGCTTTTCTTTTTTAATATACTGGTCTCTGGTGACCACCCTGACCTGCCAAATTCCTTTTTCTGAGGGCGCATTTCCTGACTGTTAAGTGTCAAATTATTCAGATTAAAAAACATGCCAGTAATGCTTTGGTTTGCTTCCTGTGTTGCTGTTGGTAGTTAACAAGCACTGGTATGCGGCTGCACCGTCCTCTGGGGCCTAATCTCCCCATCACGTCAGTAGTTAGTTACATCACAAGGGGCCACTGAGTGGAGACTATTCCCTCTCAAAAAATTGGTCTCTCCTCTTAAGCGGAGGATCTGTGCGAGCAGACAGGCATCTTGTAACGCTGGTTTAATTCTTCAAAAGATCGTGAATTTTGAAAGGAATATAACACATTTTGCCTTCTTTGTTAGTGTCGTGTAGGGATGAGACCTGTGCCCTGAGGACAGGTATCATCTCTATGGGCAGCTTCAGTCTCACGTCAGGGAGTCCCGTGAGCAACCACCTTGCTGCTGGTGTTGTGAGCCATTGCTGGGGAGGCTGACCTCACCAGCCTGGCAGAACGTGGACCGCAGCACAGCCTGCTCAGCACACTGCCTGGGGAAAGCTTGTTCAGAGTTGGTCTGGAGGCATTCACTGCTATGCTACGCTCTGTAGTCTGGGTATGTGTTAAATATAGGAACAGCAACTGGAAGAATAGAGGCAGAAGAGGTTACCTGAGGTAACAAGAAGACAATATTAGTCAGATACACTAATTTTTACTGGTTTCAGTCAGTTTTCGACCTTCTCCACTAAAATTCTGTTTGGAAAACAACTCCCCTTTTTTTTCTTCTCCTGCTGGGCTTGTGCTTACAAATAAAAACATAAGCATGTATGTGGTCCTCTTGAATCACATTTTCTACATAGCTGTATTGAATTGGGACCTTCTGAACATGGCAAGGTCTTTTCAGAAATCTCTTTTTTCCTGAATGTGCTGCAGACATTCAAAGAGCAAGTGTTTAAATAATGGAGAGAAATGCCAATGCCAAACAGAATTCTGAGTTCCTAGAAGCCATGGGTTTAAAAGAGAAAGTTTTTGGCAGTGAATTGAAATCTAAGTGGGATTTTTCCAGTGCTATTTCCCCATTTGTTTTCTTTTGGCTAATATTTAACAGGCTTGTATCGATTACGGTTGCAAATTTCTACTGTGAATGGAAACTGAAGATTACTTTTTGTCCCATAATCAGTGGCTATACATGTTTCACATATATGTGTATCTATATATATCTATCTCATACATATTTCACAAATCAGTAGTTGGAGAAATCACGTCCTGGCATAGTTGGGTGTAAAGGCAAAATGGCATTAGTCGTTTTTTAAATAATAAATCTTGATTTCTGAATAAACTTTCTACCAAGTTAAGTAGGAAGTCTCCATTACAGCTGCATTACCAGCATGTCTGAATCTAGCGAATGCACTCAGCTTCACAAGTGTTACGAGTTCCCTCTGGGTCTGCAGTCAGCTCAGCAATCTCTTCCCTTCTAAAATGGGAGTACTTCAAATCTTCTCTGTGGTAAGCCTCTTTCAGATTCAGCTGGGAGCCGTAGATGTCTTTTGGCTTGGGTTTTTCAGATTCCTGTCTGCAGGGAACACTGTAAGTTCCCGTGTGTGCTCCTGTTTCGCTGTCCCAGTCCCACATGGGGCTGTTCCCTTCTGGGCTTTGGACTGCCTGTGCATTGAAAAGCTCATTTCCCAGCTGCGCAAGCACCTCTAGGATTTTTGCTTACCAGCCAAGATTTTTAGTTACATGGGGAGAGTTTATGAAGCTGATATAAATTTGTCATTTTGTAAAACTTCCACATAGTTCAGTTCTTATCAACCAAATGATTCCTATAAATAACTGTAAATTCGCAATTTTAGCAAACTGGCCTTCTTTTTTTTTCTTGCTGTTGCCAGAGCTTCTTGTATCCATCCGAACTTTAGGAGCAAAGCACATTTCTGTAATCCATAATACTCTTAGTGCTACAACTATGTGAAAGAACCCAACATCAGTGCCATAAAGGGCAGCAGACATTGCCACTCTTGTCCCTAGTGCCGGACTGAATTTGCTACCCAGTTCTACAGCTCATTTAAAACCACATCTGTGTCCTTCCCTCTCTGACAGGCATGCTGTTGCCCATGGGATTGAAGAGCTCTAGGTGCATTTCCTTCAGCACAAGTTTGTACCACTAATTCTCTTGATTTTACCAGAATTTTGTACACCAATGCTGGTAAATATATCAAATAAATGTGACATCTCACTGAAATCTGGGTCACGTTTGTCTGGCAAAATTTGTTTTCCCTTTGCACTCCAACCTTGTTGTTAGTCATAAACTCCTGCTCCAGTTTTGCAGCAACTCTGTGTGATGTCAGTTATAGTTGAATGAGTTACATCACTTTTTGTTTTAGCGCTAATACAACACTGACACGCTTCTGAAATTTTCACCTGTAACTGAAAATTTATTGACAGCTGACACCTCAGCCATCTCTTTTGGGGCACTTTGGTGTGAATCATCTTGATTTATTGATCCAAGAATATTTCTCTCCGGTTAAAATTGTTTAATTTTCTTGCTGTTTGGTTGCAAATTGACTGAAAGTGCTTCATCATTACCAGTCAGCTTGTTCTTGGCTTTCCTCAATGCTGGGAAATTAGCTCTTTGGAAACAAGAGTATAAACACTATTGATTGGGACTTTCTCCGATTTCCTATAATTTTGTCATGACTCCTGCTTATGAAGCAGTGATACTGGGGAAATGAAGGGGGAAACAAATCATTCACCCACGTGGTGTACTGGGAAATGGTTAATCTCTAGATTCAGTACTCGTTATATCTATATCACTATAACAAGGTCAATAACAAGTTATGTTCAGGTTGTATTAGAAAAATGTCATCTAAAGTTTTAAAAAAATGTACTCATTTCACTAATGGCTATATGGTGTCTGGAGATTACATGACCCTTACGAAAAATCTTTTGATAACATAAGCTTTGGATCCTCAGGTTCATTTCACTGTAGACAGAAGTAACTTGTCCTTTAGACCTGTCTCAGCAGCCTTTAACAGGACCCTGCTAGGACCGTGTACATCAGAGCATGGTTCAACATTAATAACTCATGGTTTGAAACCCACCTGAAATGGTTCTGGGGTGTCTGTGCTTTAGAGCAGCAAAAACACTACTACGAACAACTAGCAATGCTAAAAATAAGGAATATGATACTGCAGGAGCTGATGTTTCCCAGCTGACATTCTTCAGCTCTTCATTCCACCCCTCATCTCCCAGTGTCTTTTTCCTGAACTCTCCCTCAACTGCCCTTATACACAGTCCCTGTTTTTTTCCACTCCTCCAGTCTCATTAGTAGGTCAGTGCTGGGCAGTGTAGGGTGGGCCGATGGTGCTCACCTCTGCTAGGACCACTTGCTGCCCAGGTCTGTGTGAGCCCCCTAAACTCTTGTGGAATACCACATCATGCTTCCCAGCAGCCCAGGGACACAGATGGGCTGCAGCAGGCAACACGGACTTTTAACGCAGGGCATCAAATAACATCTGCAAGGGTGAAATGTAAAACATGTTGGTATTCATTCCTTAGCTATAATTAATAACGAGTTCCTTCAAAAACTGTCTGTATCCTCTCTTTCATTGTTCTTTATTTCCGCTGCAAATAACTTGCAACAATAAAAATGAAGGGATGCCAAATTTGTGCAGATTTTCAAAGAAAATTCTTTCCTTGAAATGAAGTACAGTTGAAAAGCCTGACGCTACTCCCCAGCATTCGTGCAGGCCAGATGGGCTAGTGCTGTCCTTCAGCGCGAAGTCGTTCTTAGGGTACATTGTTCCTCTTTCCTTGTGAGCCTGAAAGAAAGAGATCAGAAACTGTACGTCTCCCTCCTGTCTTGCAGAATTTTTCTCTGCTATCTCCTCTGGGTGGAGTCCCATAAGGCCATATTCATTATGATCTATTCACTGGAGATGGCTAACATCTTATTCTCCAGAGCCATTCAGTCACAGGTGACTTTCCTCACAGTTCTGTCTGCAGTTTCCTCAGAGTTTTCTTCCTTTCTCACTACCAAGTGTTCATTATTTCTCCCTTAAACCCCACTGTATCCCATGGTGGACTTTTGCATCTTTTAATTTCCCAGGAGGGATATGAAGGGTCTACGAGTAAAATGCTTTGCTAGCTCTTATCCAGCAGATTACAGAAGGGAATCGGGTAAAAGCCGGGGCTGAATGCTCAATGCTTTGCCATTGTCAGCAGCAAAGCACTTTTGGTAGAAAATTGCATTATCCTTAGGCAGTAGGGTTTTAAAAACTTTTCCCAGGCATAAAAAATGGAGGAATCTAATTCTTTGGAATTCCTATTCATCCACTGGAAACAGAAAAGGGAAATAAAGTGACTGGGTACCCCAACTCCCTTATAATATTCAACAAAGAGGGACGGTTCTTACCATGTGCCTATTTCCCCAACATTGTTCAGACTTCATCTGGACACTGGCTACCATAAAGCACACCAGCAGAAGCTGCAGGGCTGTTGTGATTTGTCTAACTTTGTTGTCAATATGTAGAGTTAAAAATTTTCTGTGAGTACTTCTGTATCTGAACTTCTCATGTTTCAGCTGGTGTCCCCTGACTGCCATGGTGAGAAAACCCAATGTGGAAGAGTGAGATAGAACTGCGGGTCAAGCCCTTCATTAACCTGTAATGGGCTGGCCAGAAGAAGTGTGGTTCTGGGGAGAGATTTGTAGGCACTCCAAGGGTCTCATGAAGCACTGTCAAGCTCTTTCAATCCCTGGGAGATTGGAGCCAAACTTGAAGTAAGTATTTAAACTTCAAGTGGTCACTGAGCTCCACTTGAAAAGAGCTGAACAGAAACCAACGTCAGTAGCAGTGGTGTGGGTAGCTACCTTGCAAGGGGTCCATGCTGTTTGGCCAGAGCTCCAGCTACAGGGTGTGAGGCCGGGGGGTGGTGTGGAGGACACGGCTGCCCATAAGCTGCGCGATGAACAGGCAGCTGTAGCCTGCCTGGTGATGGGGCTGGTTTGGTCTCCTGCTGTCTGGTGCTTAGCTGCTGGCTGGGGTTAAACCACAAAAGCCATTCAGATGCTGCTCTGGCCTTTTTGGAATTGATCATTGTGAACATTGTCCATACTAAATATTTTTGAGAAGTTGCAGTGAGCAGCCTTATAAGACTGTTGGTCTGTGCTCACAATTAAGAAGGAGTGCGTAAAGGATGAAGATGGCCTTCTCCACAACACTGATGAACTCTCAGAAAACACATTTTTCCTCATTTCTGTCGAGGTAACCTCATGCTATGAGATGAATAAATTACACAATGGGAACTAAATGAGAAGATTTCATACTGATAACCCTGTGCATGCTTTAGCTTTCCCTGTTGTTTTATTTCACCATGTTCCCTGCTCTGAAATGAATGGGTACAGTTACATATCTCTGCTCTCTCACAATGTAAAACAACCCTTCTTATCCAGGTGAAATTTTCTTGCCACATAGAGTTGATCTTCATTCTTCCTGTTGGAAATGCAGAATTACTGTAAGAAGGCTAGAGATGGTAGATGAAATAATGTTAAATGTCTGTCTCTACCTGTCTAAAGTCCCTACGCTTGTACCCGTAGCTGGAAAAGCTGGAGCTTAACCTCAAAATTTCACTGCCAGCCCTTCTACTTACTTTTACAATTTTCCTGTTAGATGTCATTGATTTCAGGATGCATCTCATAATGACCGCTATGCCAGGGGCTGAACTGGTTGGCTGTGGAAACCAGCTCTGCGCTTCTGCTGGTAATGAGAATGTGCTAGCAGCAGGCCAGATTGCTTGAATTGCTGGTAGGTTTCCGCACGTAAATCCTCCTGGACCGCTGGGCAGCCAAACCATCCCCAGTAACAGACTGACTGTGTGCCTGGCATGCTCCTGCTGCCACCATATCGCCACAGCTGAGTTTTGCCATTTTTTTCAGCTGGGAAGGGAAGGAAAAGCCAGACCAGCTCTGAAGATCTGAAAGAAGGTGAGTATTGCCATTTGAGGGACTAGTCTGTTATTATAGGATGTAGTTATAAGCTCTGTGGCACTTCAATTTTATATCTGCTCATGTTAGGTGGGGAAGCAAGACTCAGATTCATCCTCTGCACCTAAAATGCATGTCAAGGGGCCTGGTTACCCTGGTCCTATTTCTAGCCTGATGATAAGTTTCTCTGCTGTGGCTGTAAGGTCCCATTATCCCTCCGTGCCGGTGCACAGAGCACAACATGGTGTTTTCAGCAGTGAACTGGGGATAATAACTACAGGATTATGGCAAGCCTTCAATCACTCACGTTTGCTTTGATTATTTCTCAAGGAAAATAATGACACAAAGCCAAATGTTATTAGTAGCCCAAACGTGCTCTCTTTATAACCCAATTAATAAGTAAGTATTTTAGCTTAATTATTCTATGCTGCATGCTAGAGATGCAAATGCCTTACTGATAGTTTAATCAGGATTCCCCCAAAATAACCTCTGTGAGCATAGTTAATTGAATGCAAATTTAAAATTTACAAAATCAGGTTCTGTGTTAAAAAGGCAGAGCTGTCAGTCATGTCTGAGGATTGCCTTGTTTCTGTAAATTTGACTTGAAGTATTTCAAAAGCTTTTTTTCTTACTTAGCTTGGCTGGTGAACGTAATGATTATTTTTTTTTTTTTTTTTATTCATGCTTGATTTTCTAAACTCTCAGAC